>ERZ1029858.24-NODE-24-length-154206-cov-43.454327_pt1 | contig 154206 bp, 143 predicted proteins | sample MGYA00519237_ERZ1029858 | MGnify/ENA primary metagenome ERZ1029858 (study PRJEB33666, sample SAMEA4610919) | skin metagenome | biome: Human-associated habitat; feature: Malodor aspect; material: skin | place: Philippines | collected 2015-08 ...
TGAACGCAGAAGCTTTGCTTCAAGTGAGTCCGCAGAACTAAGCGAGAAAACTCGAAAAGAGTTTTCGAGAGGAAACATCATCATGGGTGGCCGATTTAAGTTGCGTCCGTGCTTCTGGACTCGGCCATCTGCGAGATGAACGCAGAAGCTTTGCTTCAAGTGAGTCCGCAGAACTAAGCGAGAAAACTCGAGAAGAGTTTTCGAGAGGAAACATCATCCTGGGTGACAGAGCTTTGCTCTGTCATCTCTGAGATGAACTAATGATTCGAAGAATCGTTAGTGAATCCAGAGAACTAAGCGAAGAAAGCTTTTAAGCTTTCTGAGAGGACAAAAACCTGTGTGGCCTATTGAATTTGTGTCCGAGCCCCAGGACTCGGTCATCTGCGAGATGAACGCAGAAGCTTTGCTTGAAGTGAGTCCGCAGAACTAAGCGAGAAAACTCGAGAAGAGTTTTCGAGAGGAAATATCATCATGGGTGGAAAATCAGAAAGATTTTCTACATTCGAAATGACATGGGGAAATCCAATATTGATTTATAAATTAATCTTACAAAATCAAAATTTAATTTTTTAGCTATAGTATATAAGAAGACCACCTATATACAGAAAATTCCTTCACATTGTCATCTCGAGCGCAGTCGAGAGATCTACCTAAAAGTCAGAGATTCTCAAACTTAGTTAGAAGATATATTAAATTAATATCTAAAGCTTAAAAAAAATATATAAACCAAAGAAAGATTTCTCCATTCCGAAAATTAAAGATTTTCCCCAGTCAAAATGACAATGGGGGGGGGTAGAGCCGATGAATTTAGAGACTAATTTTACAGACAACTACTAGCAGCTCTAAACCAAGAAAAGTAAATAAGAAACTTTCCCAAAAACAATACACACCACCACCTTGTCATCTCGAGCACATAAAAGACCATTGATTTTGGGCTTTTATGCCGAAAACCTAGTGCGGTAGCACGGAAAAGCTTTATTAAAGCGAGTTTTCGTAGCCGGGAGATCTATCAAAGAGTCAGACATCCATAACCGCAGATAGAAAAATATATTAAAATAATAAACAAACTTAGCTAACATCTATGTATATTCTTCTAAGAGAAAATTGTTATTTTTAATAGTAAAACCATTAAAAAAAGCACACAAGAATAGTCTTGCGTGCCTTTTAAATCATCTTTTTATAACAATTTTTATATTTACCTACTCAAACAAACTCAAATACTCGCCATAACCTTCTTTTTCAAGGTCTTCCTTAGGCACAAACCTTAAAGCAGCACCGTTTATACAATATCTTAATCCTCCTAATTCTTGTGGACCATCTGGGAATACATGGCCTAGGTGGCTATCGGCATCTTTACTCCTTACTTCTGTTCTAACCATACCGTGGGATAGATCTTCTTTTTCATTTATTTCAGTTCCATCAACTGGTTTTGCAAAACTTGGCCAGCCACATCCTGCATTAAATTTATCCTTGCTAGAAAAAAGTGGCTCGCCAGATACTCTATCTACATAGATGCCTTCTTCGTAAAAATCATCATATTCTGATGAAAATGGTCTTTCTGTTCCTGCATTTTGGGTTACTTCGTATTCTAATTCTGTAAGATTCTTTCTAAGTTCTTCATCACTTGGGTTTTTATACATTTTAATTCTCCTTCATCTTTTTATTATTTTACCCATTTTATGAATTTGATTTTTTATCTAAAGGTAGTACATTATAAATGTAATTAGCAATTAGCACCCCTGAGTGCTAAAAGTATACACTAAGGAGTTAAATATGCAATTAAAACCTATCGGAGATAGAGTAGTAATAAAAAAAGCAGAAGCTGAAAAAACAACTCAATCAGGTATTGTGCTTCCAGAAAGCGCCCAAGAGAAACCTGTTTATGCAGAAGTTGTAGCTATTAGTGATGATATTTTAAATGATGAAAAGAAAAAAGATTCTCTTTCTGTAGGGGATAAGGTTATTTATTCTCAATACTCAGGAACAGAAGTTAACCTAGATGATACAGATTATATAGTTGTAAAATATGTTGATATTTTAGCAGTTATAAAATAGTTTATAGAAAGGATAAATACTTATGGCAAAAGAAATTAATTATGGAAAAGATGCCCGTGATGGTTTAGAACGTGGTATTGATAAACTTGCAAATGCTGTAAAAGTTACTCTTGGACCAAAAGGACGTAATGTTGTTATAGATAAGTCTTATGGTGCACCAACTATTACAAATGATGGTGTAACTATTGCCCAAGAAATCGAACTTGAAGATAGATTTGAAAATATGGGAGCTCAACTTGTAAAAGAAGTTGCTACAAAAACAAATGATGTAGCAGGTGATGGTACAACAACAGCTACAGTACTTGCTCAAGCTATTATTAAAGAAGGCCTTAAAAACTTAGCAGCTGGAGCAAATCCAATAGTTTTAAATAAAGGACTTAAAAAAGCAACTGATGTTACAGTAGACTACATTAAAGAAAATAGCCGTGATATTGTAGATAAACAAGCTATCGAAAATGTAGGTACAATCTCATCAGCAGACCCAGAAATTGGTAAATTTATCGCAGATGCTATGGAAAAAGTAGGCAATGATGGGGTAATCACAGTTGAAGAATCAAGAACAACTGATACTTACCTAGATGTTGTTGAAGGTATGCAATTTGATAAAGGATATCTATCACCATATATGGCAAGTGATAATGAAAAAATGGTTGCAGACCTTGATGATCCATATATTTTATTAACAGATAAAAAAGTTTCAAACATCCAAGACTTGCTACCATTATTAGAACAAATTGTTCAAGAATCACGTCCACTATTAATTATTGCAGATGATGTAGAAGGTGAAGCTCTTACAACCCTTATCCTAAATAAATTAAGAGGAACCTTTAATGTTGTAGCAGTAAAAGCACCAGGCTATGGTGATAGACGTAAGGCAATGCTAGAAGATATTGCTATCCTTACAGGTTCAACAGTAATCTCAGAAGACTTAAATATGGACCTAAAAGATGCGGAACTTTCTATGCTAGGATCTGCTAAAAAAGTAAAAGTTGACAAAGACAACACAACAATTGTAGAAGGAAAAGGTGACAAAAATGCTCTAGAAGAAAGAGTAAACCTAATCCGCCAACAAATTGAAGCAGAAGAAAGTTCATACGAAATAGAAAAACTTCAAGAAAGAGTAGCAAAACTTGCAGGTGGAGTTGCAGTAATCAATGTAGGTGCAGCAACAGAAACAGAAATGCAAGAGAAAAAATATAGAATTGAAGATGCCCTATCAGCAACAAGAGCAGCAGTAGAAGAAGGAATAGTTGCAGGTGGAGGTGTAGTCTTAATTGGAGCTATTAACAAAGTATCTGATCTAAAAGATAGTCTTGAGGGTGATGAAAAAACAGGAGCAGCAATCATAGAAAAAGCTCTAGAAGCACCACTAAGACAAATAGTAGAAAATGCTGGAATGGATGGCTCAGTAATCATTCAAAATGTAAAAGAAAGCGGAAAAGACGAAGGCTACGATGCTTATAACGATGAATACGTAAATATGTTTGAAGCAGGTATCGTAGAACCAACAAAAGTAACAAGAAGCGCATTACAAAACGCAGTAAGCGTATCAGGTATGATACTAACAACAGAAGCAGCAGTGGCAGATATACCAAAAGAAGAACCAGAAATGCCACCACAAATGCCTATGTACTAAACAAGCCCGTCCGGCTAAGGGAGGACCCTCCACGGAGTGGTCGGCGTAGCCGAAACAAGCCTGCCCAGCGTCCTTAGAGGGCTCGTGAGTTTTCTGGATTCGCAAAGCTCATCTCAGAAATGAAAAATACTTTGTATTTTTCACCCAAAAGTTCTGGGACTAGCACGGAAAACCGCAGCGAAGCGAGTACTAAAAACCTAACGGCGTTTAAGTGGTTAAAACCAAAAAACCTATAAAAACACACAACTAAAACACCCTAAGGGGTGTTTTTATTTTGCCTATAAATCAACTAGGGTATAAACCAGTAATATTTTATATTTGTTAGAAATATGCTATAATAACCTTGGTACATAAGAGTGACTAAAGAGATAGTAAATTAATTTGCTATTTTACTTTGGCACGCTACCTTATATATATCTATACTGGTAAACTTTTTATTAGTTTGGTATAGATAAATAAAATATTTATAGGAGGAATTTATGGAAAAAGAACTTTCTAGCAAGAAACCCTTTGGGTTTTATGCGGCGTGTATTGCTTTTTCACTAGAGCGTTTTGCCTTTTACTCTGCAAAGTGGTTGATGACAGTATTTGTTGCTGCATCTATCATGGATGGTGGGCTAGGTCTTACGACTGGTGAAGCTGCAAGAATGAGTGCAAACCTTGTTGCATTCACTTATTTATTGCCACTATTTGGAGCCTACATATCAGATTACCTTGTAGGGGCAAGGTACCTAATCCCTATTGGTTTAGCCTTGATGGGAGCAGGATTTTTAGTAGCGTGGCAGGCAACTAGTGCTACAGCTATAAATATCATGATTATTTTAGTTTCTATAGGTACAGGGCTTTTTAAATCACAAAATAATGCCATAATCGGTAGGTTATTTACTGATAAAAGTAAGCTTGATGAGGCCTACTCTACCCAATATTCTTTTGTAAATATTGGATCTTTTATAGGAACTACTATAATTGGTATTCTAGCTGCTAAGTATGGCTACAGATTTTGCTTTTTAGTTTGTGCTATTGTAGTATTTATAGATGCTATTTGGTATATAGCAAACTACAAAAACTTTGGTAATGCTGGTAAGAAACCATTTAAAATTAATGAAAATGCTGACCCAGATGAAATTAAAAATGAGGAGAAAATACCTCTAACAAAACTTGAGAAAAATAGGATTTTTGCTATTATCTTAGTTTCACTTTTCTCAATCATTTTCTGGATATTCTGGTACCTAGCATCTCTACCAGTATTATTCCACTGGGCAGGGGAAACTGCAGCTGCTGACTGGACTATCGGTTCATTTGAAGTGCCTACCGCATGGTTTGATTCTCTAAATGCCATATTATGTATTATCCTTGGACCAATCCTTGGAGCTTATTGGACTAAAAAAGCAAAATCTCCTAAAGGAGACTTTAACATGTTCCAAAAAACAGCCCTTGGTATATTTTTACTAGGTTTATCTTATATAGTTTTTGGTGCAGCAGAAGTAGCTCGTGGTAGCAGCCAAGCATCATTGATATGGATAATTGTATTTGGTATTTTACTAACCCTTGGGGAAATGGTATTTTCCCCACTTGGTAACTCATTTATAGCAAAATATGCTCCACCAAAACTTATCACAACTATGATGAGTGTATGGGTTGTGGCAGTATTTTTCTCAGGAAAATCATATGGTGCCATTTATGAATTTACTCAACAATTCCCATTTGATAAGGTAATGTTTACTATTGCTGCAATTGCAATTATATCTGCAGCTATTTTATGGATTTTTAGTAATAAATTACAAAGATTAGTAGAACCAAACGAAGCTGATAGAAGAGAATACGCAAAACTTCACGGAAAAGAATATAAAGATAAAGAGCAAACAATGACCTTTGAATCAGAAGATGAAAATAACTAAGGAGTTATAAAATGACTGATAGATTTAAAAGAGTTTTAGAGAAGATGGATAAAGAAGGCCTGGAACAAATTATCGTTACAGACCCTATTGCTATTTATTATTTAATAGGCAAAAAAATTAATCCAGGTGAGAGAATGCTCGCTCTTTATTTAAATACAGATGGGGATAAAAAGCTTGTTATAAACGAGCTTTTCCCTCAAGAAGGCGAGCTTGGAGTAGATTTAATTTGGTATAACGACATAGAAGATCCAATTGATTATCTAGCCAAAGAAATCAAAGACTATGACAAAATAGGTATTGATAAAACTTGGCCATCTGGATTTTTATTAAGACTTCAAGAAAGATTTCCAGATAAAAAATATGTAAACTCATCCCTTTTAATCGATGAAGTTCGTATGATAAAAGATAATGAAGAAATTGACTTAATGAGAGAATCTTCTAGAATCAATGATGAAGTTATGGATGAGCTCATCCCTTGGGTTACAAAGGGTCTTACAGAAGAAGAACTATCAGCAAAGGTAAAAGAAATTTATAAAAGCCATGGCATAGAAGAAGTATCCTTTGAGCCAATCACAGCCTACGGCAAAGGCGGGGCTGACCCTCACCATGAAACAGATAATTCTAAAGGAAAACTTGGCGATAGTGTAGTTTTAGATATCGGTGGTTTTTATAAGGGCTATGCTTCAGATATGACAAGAACAGTTTTTATTGGAGAAGTATCTGATAAGGCGCGTGAAGTTTATGAAATAGTAAAAGAAGCAAATCTTCGCGGTATAAAGGCTGCAAAACCTGGTAATAAAATGAGTGATGTAGATAAAGCCTGCCGTGACTATATAGAAGAAAAAGGCTATGGCAAATACTTTACCCATAGAACTGGCCACTCAATAGGTCTAGAAGACCACGAATATGGAGATGTTTCTAGTGTAAATGATGCAATTATAAAACCAGGACAGATTTTCTCAGTAGAACCAGGTATTTATCTAATGGATGAAGGCATTGGTGTAAGAATAGAAGATTTAGTAATCATCACAGAAGATGGTAATGAAGTTATAAATAATTACACCAAAGATTTAATCGTGGTAGACTTAGATGATTAATGAAGGCTATATGCCCTTTAAGGATTACAAAGCTTATTATAGAATTGTAAATCCAAAAGGTAAAAAAATTCCGCTAATTTTAATCCACGGAGGACCAGGATCAACCCACAATTATTTTGAAGTTTTTGATGACTTTGCCTATGAAAATGACAGACCAATAATAATGTATGATCAAATTGGCTGTGGCAATTCTTTTGTAGATGGAGATGAGGATTTATTTAATGCAGATGTTTGGATGGATGAATTAATTTCCCTAAGAGAATATCTAAAATTAAATGAAGTCCATATCCTAGGCCAATCTTGGGGTGGCATGCTTTTAATTTTGTATGCTTTAACAAATCCAAAAGGTCTAAAATCAATTATTTTATCATCAACCCTTTCTTCTGCAAAACTTTGGAAAAGTGAGCAGCTTAGAAGAATATCCTATATGGATGATGAGTATAAGATTCCACTTCTAGAAGCAGAAAAAACAGGCGACTATGAGTCTAAAGAATACCAAAAAACCCTAGATATTTTTATGGAGAGATACTCTCAGCAGATCCATACGGAGATAATGACCCGAAATGCCTTACTAGAGATAAAAAAGCTGGTACTAAGTCCTATCTAGTAGGTTGGGGAGAAAATGAATTTTCCCCAACAGGAACTCTAGCAGGTTTTGAAGTGACAGATAGGCTACATGAAATAGACATCCCAACTTTAATTACAAGTGGGACAGAAGATTTATCCTCACCAGTTATTGCAAAAACCATGCACGATGAGATTAAAAACTCAAAATGGGAACTTTTTGCCAATTCTCGCCACATGCCCTTTGTAGATGAGCATGACAATTACAAAAAAGTATTAAAAAAATGGCTTTATAAAGTAGAAGATTAAAAAATATTAGGCAGGTAATTTATAAAATTGCCTGCTTTTTTGTGTTATAATCGTAAAAAAGGATGCTTTAAAAGAAGGAGAGATTTATGGATGTTTATGAAAAAGCCTTAGAAAAACACAGAGACTGGCAGGGGAAAGTAGGAACTGAAGTAAAAGCAAAAATTACAAACCGAGAAGAATTAACCTTTGCCTACACGCCAGGAGTTGCAGAACCTTGCAGAGAAATTGCCAAAGACGAAACGAAAGCTTATGAATATACATCAAAAGCAAACACAATTGCAGTTATTTCTGATGGATCTGCAGTGTTAGGACTAGGTAATATCGGCCCAAAAGCTGCCATGCCAGTTATGGAGGGAAAGGCAGTCTTGTTTAAAGAATTTGGTGGAGTAAATGCTGTGCCAATAGTGCTTGATACTCAAGATCCTGATGAAATTATAGAAACCATCAAAAATATTGCACAAGGCTTTGGTGGGATAAATTTAGAAGATATTTCATCACCTAGATGTGTATATATTGAAGAAAAGCTCAAAGAAATCCTCGATATACCAGTATTTCACGATGACCAACACGGTACAGCCATTGTAACAGTGGCAGCTTTGATAAATGCCCTAAAATTAGTTGATAAAAAGCCTCGAGATATCAAACTTGTAGTAAGCGGGGCAGGAGCAGCTGGATTTTCTTGTGCAAAACTTATCCATGATTTGGGAGTGAAAAATATAATAGTTTGTGATTCACGCGGGGCCATTAATAAGATGATGCTAAATTCTGGTAACCCAGTTAAGGCGCAAATTGCAGAAATGTTTAATCCAGATGATATAGAGGGGTCTGTAAGTGATGTTATAAAGGGAGCGGATGTATTTGTAGGTGTTTCTGCACCGGATATATTAGATGAAGAAGATATCAAAAATATGAATGATGATGCTATTGTATTTGCTATGGCAAATCCCATTCCAGAAATTGACTACCATGTGGCAAAAAAAGCTGGGGCAAGGATTGTAGCTACAGGTCGTTCTGATTTTCCAAATCAAATTAATAATGTTCTAGCTTTTCCAGGTATATTTAAAGGAGCCTTAGAAGCTCGCGCTCCACAAATAACAGACCAAATGAAAATGGCAGCAGCAAAAGCCTTAGCAGCCTTTGTTAAAGATGATGAATTAAATGAAGAATACATCATCCCTTCAGCCTTTGAAGAGGGAATTGCAGAAGCTGTAAGTGATGCTGTTAAGACTTTAAATAATTGAAAAGATAAGATAATTATAACGATAGATGTTTTTTAGAAAAATTGCGTGTTTTTTATTTACAAATATTGAGAGTGGTGATATATTTATTTTGTGATAGTTATCATTATGAGTTTATTAATTAGAATACTTTATTAGCTAGTAATTATAAAAATCATAAATTTATCTATGGGGAGATGATTGTTGCGTATTATAATTTGGATATCAAGTAATTCTATTATATTATAAAAATTAGAATGACACTATTAATAAGATGTAAATTCATAACAATTGAGAGATTAATATGAATAAAAAAATAAAATATATTATGGTTTTGTAATCTTAATCTTGCTCCCTAAGGTTTCATATGCTCTAGATTCTCTAAGTCAAGCAGAAATAAAACAAATGCTTGACAGCAATAATTTAAGAGATGGTGATACAATAACAATTCATGAAGTAAGTGATGGTATGAACCCTTATATTCCAAATAATAATATAAGAAATATTAGTACGTTTAACAATGTGAGTACAAATTTATTCAGCGGATATAAATATAAAACTTCTAAAGTTTCAAGTTCAGAATATGCTGCTAATAATACTAGAGAGTTTAGAGTGCAATTTTACGCGAAAAAAGTATCATTCACTCAATATAAACTAAATAGTTCTAACAATCAAGTAATTGCTACTAAATCTGGAAAAGCTGCTGTACCTACACGTTTTGCTTTGTACAGCATTGATAGAAAATTAAAATGAGAGGTTCTCAAATGAAAAAAATAATAAGTATTCTTTTTATTATTTTATTCATATTTGGTTTGTATATGATAATTGAATCAGGCAGTGGAATGTTTGGTGATCATATATCATCAATAATATCTGGAGGTATACTTTCTGTATTTTCGGGTATATGGATCACTATTACACTACACTCTTTATTCAGAAAAAGTAATGATAAAAAAATTGATTAAAATAGATATGAAAGTAAAATAAAAGAAGAATGTTAAGGGACTGGTTATTACAATCAGTCTTTTTTGTATGTAAAAACAAATGAGGTCTTATGAATAAAGATATAAAATTAGTTGCTATTGACTTAGATGGGACACTTTTAGGATCTGATGAGAAGATAGTAGAAAAAAATATAGATGCAATAAAAAAATTAAGAGAGAAGGGCATCGAGGTTGTAATAGCTACCGGGAGATGTTTTAATGGTTTTTGGTGGGTTCGCCAAGAGCTTGGCCTAGAAGGTTTTGATGATTACTCAATTTGTAATACTGGAGCCTTTGTAAGATGCAATGCAACTAGCAAGGCCATTATAGAAAATCCCTTAGAAAAAGAAGATTACGAAAAAATCACCTCCTACCTGGGGGACTATGATTTGCAAGTAGGAATTTTTACCAAGGATGTTCTTTATAATAACGAAGAAGTAGTCAATGATGGATTTAAAAAAGACCAAGATATCATGAAACTTCCACGTTTGAAATTTAAAGACTTTGATGATATAGATCAAAAAGTAGCTCGCATTAACTTTATGGGAAATCAAGATGAGCTTGACAAGTTTTATAAACAAAACAAAGAGGCTTTAGAAAAAGACTATATGACCATGAGAAATGAAACTTATTCTCTAGAAGTTCTTAAAAAGTCTTCTGGTAAGGCCAATAGTCTTAAAAAGCTTTGTGAATATTTAAATATAGATTTAGCAAATGTTGCTTATTTTGGCGATGGGGCAAATGATGTAGAAGCTATCAAGCTTGCAGGTCTTGGGATAGCCATGGGAAATGCAGAAGAAGCAACAAAGGAAGCTGCTGATTATGTAACATCAACTAACGATGAGGCAGGACTAGCAGAATTTCTAGAAAAAATATTTGATTAGAGGTTTTAATGGATAAATTTGCAATCCTTTCATCAGGATCGTCAGGAAACTGCTTATTTATCGAATATAAGGGCAGTAAAATCTTGGTGGATGCAGGATTTTCAGCGCGAAGAATAGAAAATTTATTAAAAGAAGTAGGCAAAAAAGCCAACGACTTAGATGCCATTTTTCTGACCCATGAGCATGCCGATCACACAAAAGGGGCAGGAACCCTATCCCGCCGTTATAATATACCTATTTTTGCCAATGGGGGCACATGGAAGGGCATAGAAAAATCTGTTGGCAAGATAAAAGATGAAAATATAAAAGTTTTTGATAGTAGTAAGTTTTTATCCTTTGGATCAATGGATATAATGCCAGTAAAAGTCCACCACGATGCCAATGAGCCGGTGGGCTTTATCCTTTATCTAGGTAATAAAAAAATATCAATTTTAACAGATACAGGCATAGTTGATGAAAATATGGCTTATGAAATAAAGGGATCTGATATTTATTATATGGAGGCTAACCACGATTTAGAAGCCTTAAAACGTGGACCCTATCCATATCCACTAAAACTTAGGGTAATGAGCAATATGGGTCATTTATCAAATGACCAATCAGCAGAAGTTTTAGCTGATGCCTTAGAAGGCAAGGAAGAAAAAGTATTTCTAGGCCACTTATCAGAAACTAATAATACACCAGAATTATCCAGGCTTACAGTGGATAATTATCTGACAAGCCTTGGCTTAGATACAAAAAAAGATATTCTTTTAAAAGTGGCAGATAGGTATGTACCATCTGGCATAGTAGATTTATAGAAAGTTAAATTATGGAACTAGTAGATATTGAAAGATCAATTATAAAAAAATATAGAAAACAAATTTGGGCTCCATTTATCAAAGCAATCAAGGAATTTGAACTGATAAATGATGGGGACAAGGTAGCAGTTGCAATCTCTGGGGGTAAGGATTCTCTTTTACTTGCAAAAGTAATTGAAGAACTTCATAAACATAGCAAAGTAGATTTTGATGTTGTTTATATATCTATGGACCCAGGCTATGATCCTAGAAATCGTGAGCAACTAGAAAAAAACTTAGACTATTTAGGAATAGATGGCCAAATCTTTGATACAGAAGTATTTAAAATAGCAGAAGAAGTTTCCAAAGGAGAATATCCATGCTATATGTGTGCAAGGATGCGTAGGGGTAGTCTATATGCCAAGGCCCAAGAGTTAGGTTGCAATAAAATTGCCCTAGGCCATCACATGAATGATGTAATAGAAACCATTATGCTTAATGTCCTATATGCGGGTAAGTTTAATACCATGAAGCCAAAGCTAAAGGCACAAAACTTTGAAAATATGGAACTGATTCGTCCATTTTACTATGTAAAAGAAGAAGATATTATAAAATGGCGTGACTATGTAGAGCTATTTGCTCTAAACTGTGCATGTACAGTTACAAAATCCCAAGAAGCCTATACAAGAAAAATGATTAAGCAAATGATAGCTCAAATGAAGGAAAATAATCCTGATGTTGAATTGTCAATTTTACGTTCTGGAGAAAATGTAAACTGCGATATGGTCGTAGGCTATAAGCTAGATGGAGTAAAACACTCATTTATGGAGGAATTTGATGATTGATTTTATAAAAGTTTTAATCCTTTCCATAGTAGAGGGTGTGACAGAGTTTTTGCCAGTATCATCTACTGGCCACCTTATTTTGGTAAATGAATTTGTAAAACTAAACCCGCCAGAGTTTTCAAACGCCTTTAATGTCATAATCCAGCTTGGAGCTATTATGGCAGTTGTAGTCTTATATTTTAAAAGGCTAAATCCCTGGGATTATGAAAAAACTTATAGATACTATCCAAAAAACTATAAAAAATTAAATGGTCAATCAAGATTTTATTATAGGTTAACCCATCCAGACCAAAGAACAATGGAACTTTGGAAAAGGGTAGTAGTTGGGGTAATCCCTGCTGGAGTTTTAGGTTTACTATTTGATGATTATATAGATGAACATTTATTTAACCCCATGGTAGTTGCAACTATGCTGCTTGTTTGGGGTGCAATAATTATTTTTGTTGAAAAAAGAAATAAAAATAAAAACGGTTTTGTAAATGATAATATAATAAATGTTTCCTATAAAACTGTTATTGCTATTGGATTCTTCCAAGCCCTTGCTATGATACCAGGAACATCTAGGTCAGCAGCTACTATTATGGGGGCTATGATTTTAGGACTTAGCCGTGAAGCAGCTGCAGAATTTTCTTTCTTTTTAGCAATACCAACCATGCTTGGAGCAACATTATTAAAAGTATTAAAAAATGTCCACGGCTTTACAGGATCTCAATGGTTATTAATCCTACTAGGTATGGTCTTAAGCTTTATAGTAGCTTATGTAGTTATTAAAAAGTTTATGGAATATATAAGCAAACACGATTTTATCCCATTTGGAATATATAGGATAATCTTATCTATAATAGTATTTTTATATTTTGGGATTATAAAATAAAAAAAGAGTCTAGCATATCTAGGCTCTTTTTACTTTAAGAAATTTATAAAAAATGTAATAACTATTGGGTTAAATAAATTTACGGCGATTGCTAAAACTATTGGTAGTACAAACATTGCCACATCGGCTGGGCCTTCTTTTTCTATGATGGCCTCCATATTTGCAATAGCATTTGGAGTTTGACCAAGTCCTACCCCGCAGTGACCTGCTACCATCACTGCTGCATCATAATCGCGGCCGGTTAAATTAAATGTAACAAGGGTTGTGTATATAGCAATAAATATTGCCTGAGCAACCATTATTATTAGCATCGGCAAGGCTAAGTTTAGCATGGCACTAATATTTAGGTTAATTAATGCTAGAGATAAAAATAAGCTTAGGGAAATATTTCCTAAAGTATCAATGCTTTTTGTATTAATATCTTTTTTTGTTAAATCTAATATATTTCGAGTAACAAGACCTCCAAATTGGCAACCTACATAGTAGGGGAAATTTAGAGAAGTAAGGGCTAGTAGACGGTTAATAAATGTTCCTAAAAATGAAGCTAGGGCAATAATAATAATAGCATCCATCAAAGTTTTCTGGTTGATAAGATTGATATTTTTATCATTACTATTTACAATTTGTCCACCAGTTGACTTTAAATTATGAACACGAATTAACCTACTTGCTACAGGGCCTCCTACAAGAGATCCTATTAAAATACCAAAAGTAGCGGTAGCAACGCCTATAGAAGTAGAATTTGTAGCTCCATAGCCTTCCATAATTTTCCCAAAACTAACTGCAGAACCAATTCCGCCTGTCATAGATGTAGATCCCATGGCTACACCGTGTAAGAGGTTAATGCCCATTATTTTTGCAAGGCCAACGGCTAATACATTTTGCAAAGGCAAGAGCAATATAATGGCAAAGGCAAGTTTTATACCAAGCCAACCACTTTTTTTAAGGACTTTAAAACTACAAGCAAGACCAATAGAAGTGAAAAATATATTCATAAAAAAATCTTGAATAACATCATCAAACTTAAAAAATCCTAAACCACTTTGATTAAAAATAAGATTTATAAGACTTATAATAAGCCCACCGATTACAGGTGAGGGGATAAAGAATTTTTGAAAAAAATTTACCCTATTTTTTATAAAAACTCCTAGCATATAGGCAATGATTGCTACACCCAAGGATTCTAAAATATCTAATTGTATTTCCATAACTACCTCGATTTCATTTTTTTACTATCTTATTATATAAGAAATATTGCTATAATCATAGATTTTTTATATAATACTCACAGAATAGAGGAAAAAATGAAGATAATATTTTTTATAGCAGGATTTGCAATTTTTTATGCGATGATTGGTTACCCCATTACTCTTTTGATTTTAGAAAAAATTTTAAAAAGAAAAAATACCAAAGACTTATCCTATAAGCCCTTTGTCTCAGTAATCATATCAGCATATAATGAAGAAAAAGTAATAGAGAAAAAACTAGAGAATATAATACAAACGACTTATCCATCCTATGAGGTAATAGTAGCTAATGATGCTTCAAATGATAGAACAGTAGAGCTTGTAAATAAGTTTATAGTAGCTCACCCAGGTGAAAATATTAGGCTAAATACAGTAAAAAATCACTTAGGAAAAACAAATGCTCAGGATGAAGCTGTAGAGGTAGCAAATGGAGAAATAATAGTGTTTTCAGATGCAAACTCCATGTTTAAAGCAGATGCTATAGATCAGCTAGTAAGCTTTTTTACAGATGATAATATAGAATATGTCTGTGGATCTTTAATATATAGCAAAGATGATGATATAGCATCAGTTGTCGCAGAAAATTCCTACTGGGATGTTGAGCTTTTGATGAGAAAAATCGAATCAGAAATCTCAACTATAGCTGCTGGAAATGGTGCTATCTATGCAGTAAGAAAAAAAGATTACAAGAACTACGATTTAGTTTCTAGCCATGATTATGAAATGCCATTAGCAGCAGGGCTAAATCATAAAAGAGCCCTTTATAATCCAGCTGCCATAGCTGTAGAAAAAGCTGGCGCAACGACCAAAGACGAATTTAAAAGAAAAGTTAGGATGCAAAGAAGAATCCTTACCAATCTTTTTACAAATCTACGCCGTTTAAATATTTTTAACTACGGTTGGTTTAGCTTTTTTCATTTTAACCATAAGACTTTAAGGTTTTTACAAGCCTTTAACCATATAGTGTTATTTATTACAAACCTAGCCCTTTTAAACCATGGTTTATTTTATAGGCTATTTTTCCTAGGCCAAGTGGTATTTTTCACATTAGCAGCTATAGGTAAACTTACTGAGTCAAAGGCAAAAATATTTTATTTCCCAAGATACTACACAATGATGATGCTAGCTCAGATAAAGGGAGCAATAAACGAAGCTACCGGCAAAAGCAAGCCAACTTGGGAAAAAGCAGAGACAACTAGGATGTAAAATGAATATTGAAGTACTAATTTCAACAATGCATGAAAAATCCATTGATTGCTATCAAAGATTTAATCTTAAAACTGATGCCTTAATTATAAATCAAACTGACCATAATAGCTATGAAGAAAAAATTGTCGATGGCAATAAAATCAGGATGATTTCCACTACTACAAGAGGTTTAGGAGTAAGCCGTAATATGGCTTTATTAAACTCAACTGCTAATATAGTAGTTTTTTGTGATGATGATGAAGTTTTTGAAGATGACTATAAAGATAAGATTTTAGAAGAGTTTGAAAAGCACCCAAATGTGGATTTTTTCGTATTTAAAACTATAATATATCAAGATGGCGAAGAAATAATTAAGGTAAGAGAAGAAAAAGATTTAGCTATATATAATTCGCTAAGATATGGATCAGTGCACTTTGCCTTTAAAAGAGAAGTCCAAAGAAGAAAAAATATTTGGATTTCTACTTATTTTGGGGCGGGCACACCAAATGGGTCAGGAGAAGATAGTATATTTATCAGCGACTGCCTAAAGTCGGGTATGAAGGTGCGTACCAGTGATAAACTTATCGCCAAAGTTTATAACGATGATTCTTCTTGGTTTGAAGGTTTTAATGATAAATTTTTCTATGACAAGGGAAAATTATCCAAGGCCCTTTTCCCAAAGACCTATAAGCTATATATAGAACAATTTTTAAGACGCCATAAGGAAATGACAAGAGAAATAGATTTAAAAACAGCCCGCAAACTAATGCTTGCTGGGGCAAGAGATTTTGGAGGAGAAAATGGAAAATAGAAAGTCATTATTTTCAGCAATACCACCTGCAATTATTGCTGGGATAATTATTGGTATGATTACTTATTTTGGCCTAAATTTTGGTGGCTACAAGGAATACCAAGCCCAATCTAAGGTGGTAACAACAAATATAGAAAATTTAGATGAAGCAAGTGGCACAGCTGCAACTTATGCCGCAACAATTAATAGTCCAAAGATCAAACAAAAAACTCTAGAAACTCTAGGAATTGACTGGAATGTAGGCAAACTTGACTCAAAACTTGAAATCAAACCAATAGAAAATACTTCTATAATTGATATTGTAGTTACTGATACCAATAAATTAAGAGCTGAGGACTTAGCTGACCAATATGCCGATTTTACAGTAAGGGTTATAAATAATATTTATAATTCTGGTGCCAAAGTTATGGAGTATTCCTACGGATCTGCTAGCGCTATTGATAATACTTTAAGATATGCTCTAATTACAGGGGGGCTTGGATTTTTACTTTGGACAATTATAAAAATGATTAGTATAAACTCCTACAACAATAAACTTGCAAGATCTTATGCAAGTACTAAAACAGAAAATGAAGTAGGAGAGGTAAGAGAAGTAAAAGAAAAACCAGCCAAAAAAACTAAAAAATCAGCTAGCAAATCAGCTACAAAAAAAACTAGCAAGGTAGATAGTAAGAGCATGGCCTTTGAAAGTGGATCTACAAAGGTAGTTGATAGTAAAGAAGTAAACAGACAAGCTGACCTAGCGGAAACTTCATCAAGTAAATACGAAGTTTTAGGTAGAATTCCTTCTTATGATAAAGGAGACTTAGATGTTTAGAAAAAAAACAAATGAAAAAAGAGAAATTACTCTCCAATCTTTTTACAACTTAGAAGATAGGCTAACAGAAAAATTAGGTACTAACCTAGTAACTGTTGCTTTTACTGCATCAAGTGATAATACAGATAAGACTCTTCATATTTTAAATATGGCTAAGCACTTGGCAGAAGATGGGGATAGGGTTTTAATTATAGATGCAAACCTTAGAGAATCACACTTGCCAAATGCAACTGGAAAAAGTAAAGATCGTGGTTTTGTAGATATAATACTTGGCGATTATTCTATAGATGATGTAATCATGCATGATGATAGCTACGATGATCTATCCTATATTTTTGCAGGTGAAGTTGCTGATTATGCTGATAAGTTTCTAGAACCAGAAGCTATCAAAGCTTTTTATAATGATGTGCGCGATAGATACGACTATGTATTTATAGATCTATCACCAAATATAGATATTCCAGAAGCAAATATGTTTGCAGGCAATGCTGATGCAGCAGTTGTTTTTTCAACCTATGATAAAAGCAACAATCCCGTTACCCGTGATAGCTTAAAGCAACTTGAAAAATCCAATGCAAATATTCTTGGAATAATCATCACAGATTATTTATATGCAGAAGAAGAACTTGATGATTTATTTGGAGGAGAAGATGAATAAGAAAAAACTATTATTAGCCTTGTCCCTAACTCTTGCTCTAACTGCTTGTAGCGATGATAACTATGTATCAAAAAGACATCCAGAAGGAGAGGTAAGAGAAGTGACTGAAGAAGATATGCAAGTAGATAATAGCCAAACTACAGATGATCAAGCAAGTGAATCTACAGAAGAAGAAACAGAAGCTAATCAAACCCAAGATGAAGAAGTAGTAGATGATGGCATCAACTACACAGTTGAAAATACTGTAAATGTAAGAGTTGCTCCAAGTGAAACTTCAAATGTAATGACAACTGTAGAAGCTGGGGATGATATCTTAAAACTAGGTGAGTCTGATAACTGGACTAGAATAAGTATAGATGGTCAGACAGGCTATATAAGAAGCGATTTATTAGTTGCTAAATAAAAAACTCTGGGAAATTATTTCCCGGAGTTTTTTTTATGTTATAATTAATAAAAATAGGGGGGATAAGATGGAAACTTCATTACTACTTGAGAATATGATATGGCCTGCGATTTTAACAATAGGGGTTATTAGTCTTTTAGATTATATTCTAGACCGTAAAAAAAATAGCCGCAATTGTGCCATTATTTTTATTACCCTAGGCCTTGCAACTCTTATATATTTTATTGTTAATAAAAAGGGATTTATGTTCCTTCAAGTATATTTATTTATGTTTTTACTTTCCATATCCTTAGTCATCCTTGCCCTAAAAAAGAGAATAGATGCCTTTACGATAATTGGTATTATTCTTATGGTTATTATGCTTATCTTACTATTAAGATTTACTCTTATAGAATAAAAAATGCTAGGACCTAGGCCCTAGCATTTTTAGTGCTCATTTTTATTTGTTGATTGGATTTTCAACAGCATCTATGATTAGTTGTAGGTAGTTTGCTGTATCAACTAATGTTGCTTCAGAAACAGCATCGATTGCTTCACCTTCTGTAGCTCCTGCAATTGTTTCTTTAACTTCATCAATAGTTTTGCCAACTACGAATTTTTCAATAGCGTTAAAGTTTTCTGCGATAGATTTTGTAGCATCAGCTTTTTCTGCCATTAGATCTGAGTAAAGCTCATCATTTTCTAGCTTACTTGCTAAAACTGTTTTACTATCAGCGAAGTCTTCTGCAAATTCGCTTCCTTCACCTTGTTTTGTAACTCCTTCTTCAATATATTGGAATTCATCAATGCTTGCAGCAACTATTTTATCACCTTCTACAGCTACAACAGCATTAGCAAAGGATCTATCTCCGTGTGGAGCTCCTAATGCATATCTTAATTCGATATCATCTGGATTTTCTGCATGACCTTCAATAACAAATGTATCATCTTTTGCAGCTTCTACCACATATTTTAATAGGTTTGGTGTTGCTTTAAATGTTGCGCCACTTAGAGCATCGATAATTGCTTCATCATCATTTTCATTTAAGAAATCTTCAAGCTCTGCTATTGTTTTACCCTTTACAAAGTCAGTAACTGCATTGTAGTTATCCATTAGTGTAGCTTCGCCACCAGCTTCTTTCATAGCTTCTGAGTATGGGTCTTTGTTATCGATTTTAGAAGCTAGGATTCTACCTTCTTTTGCACCTTCACCAAATTTTTGGTCTGTGTTTGGTACAGCTTGCTAGTTATCAGCTTCATCAAAATATTGGTATTCATCGATAAAGGCACCTACAATTTTATCTCCACTTGTAGCTACAACAACGTTTGTAAATGATCTAGAAGCTTCATCTGGATAAGCTCTGTGTAATACCACATTGCTTTCTTGAGTATCTGCATCAGATGTTGTTTCCTCTTTATCAGCTTCATCTTCTTTATCAGCTGTGTTATCTGTATTTTCAGTATCTTCTGTGTCAGCTTCTTCTTTAGTAGCTTCTTCTGTTGTTTCAGCTTCAGTTTCTACAGTTTCATCAGCTGTATCAACAGTTTCATCTGCCTTTTCCTCAACGACTGTCTTTTCTTTTGTATCAGCTTCATCAGTTGTGTTATTTGCACATCCTGTAAAAGCTAATGATGTTGCAAGCATAAGGGTTGCAATGTTAAACTTTTTATTCATATATTCCCCTCCATTAATGATATAAAAGTTATTGTTATTTGAATAACTTGTTTAGAATAATTATAATATAAATGACAAAAATTGGCAAATTAAACGTTTTTTTATTCTGTATTCTTACTACATGGGTATAATATTAGATATAAAAATTTAAGGAGAGTATATGCAAGTTAATGTAGATAAAAAATTAGCTTTTAAAATAGCGGGTCAAAGTTTTACCTTAAAAGATAGATCAGAAGCAAATAATATAAGATCTAGTTTTTTAAAAGACTATAAAGATATATTAAAAGAGCATGGGGCAGCCTTTGCTCTTATGGAATACAACGCTCTAGAGCAAAATTATAATTATTTTATCGGTTTTGAAATAGCAGATAAAAATATCATAAAAGAAAATAATTTTATAAGTTATGATGTAGGAGAGTCTGAATATTTAGAAGTTCCAGTAAAAAATGTAGAGGGCTTAAAAGAGGGCTACCGTTACACCTATGAGGACTATTTTCCAAATAAAAAGTATTTCCACGGTCTAGGACCGGATATAGAATTTTACCAATATGATGAAACAAGCGATGATATTGCTAATGTCAAATTATTTATCTGCCTAAGAAAAAATCCGCACGCATAAGTCTAAGAATATTTAAGATAGGGTATCAATAATATAAGTAAAAAGTTTTTAAAGTTTATTATTGCTCTATTGATAATTTAGATCAAAATTTAAATGCGAACTGAGGATGATATGAAAAAAATATTGCTAATTGCCCTAATGGGTCTAAGTCTTAGCTCATGCATGATGTTTCCTGATAAGTACTCTGATCAAGAAATAATTTATGGGGATAGCTTAGTAGAAACGAGAGAGATACCAAAGTATAAGCGCATCAACTCATCTTTTACCTATAATCTAGAAGATGATGAGGAAGAATGCGAAGAATGACAAATTTTAAGATAATATGGGTATATATCTAAAATAAAAGGAGATTATTATGGGAAAATTAAAAACAATTGCAAAAATAGCAAAACTTAATAACAAACTTGGTTTACTAGATGCTGGAGATGTTATAAGTCTTGCAAGTACAGCACACAAGGTAAAAAACTTTAGTCCAACAGATCACTTACCAGATTTTGAACTAGATTTCTGGGAAAGAGATGAAATTGAGAAAAATCAAAGAAGAAATGCTATTTTGGCTGCAGCAGCAATAGGTGCAGGTGCTTATTTAATAACTAAAAACCGTGATAAAATAGCAGATTTAGCTGATGAGGCTAGAAATAAGGGTAAAGATATTGCTTTAGAAGCCCAAAAAAAAGGTGAGCAAGCTCTAGACGCTGGTAAAGATTTGGCTAAAGAAGCTAAAGAAAAAGGCGAAGACCTTGCAGAAGATGTAAAAGATAAAGTAGACAACCAAGGTAGAACAATTGATGTTAAAGAAGTAAAGCACAGTTTTTACGATAATTATTAAATCAAAACCCCAAAGTTAATACAACTTTGGGGCTTTTTTATATACTAGCTAAAAATCCTTCTATATCTTTTTTACTTGTCCTATAGGTAGTTACAAAGCGAGCAATTTTATTTTTATCTATATCGCCCATCAACTCAAAGGCAGCAATTTTTTTAAATTTTTCTACTTCACTAACAGTTAATTTTACAAAAACTTGGTTAGATTCAAAAGGATAGGCTAATTCATAGCCTTTTTCTATAAAACCATGGGCCAAGATCTTCGCCATCTTAAAGGCATGGTCAGCACCAGCTGTATAGCCATTTTCATGTGCAAAAATAGTTTCAAACATAATCCCCGCTACAAATCCTTTTGCTAGCAGATATCCTTTTTGCTTTTGTAAATTTATAAAATTTTTCTTTAATTCATCATTTACTATTACAAGTGCTTCTCCAAACATTAATCCATTTTTAGTACCACCTAGGTAAAATATATCGCAAAGATTACAAAGATCGGAGATTTCATAATCACACTTTTCACTAGCTAGGGCTGCTGCAAGTCTTGCCCCGTCGATAAATAGGTAGAGGTCATTTTTCTTACAAAAATCATAAATCTCAGTTAATTCTTTTTTTGTATATACTTCTCCAAGCTCAGTTGTATTTGAGATATAAACTTTTCTTGGAACTGTGACAAATTCAGTATCAAAGTTTGCAAGTTTTTCTTCTAAAAGCTTGCGGGATAATTTACCAGTAGGAGTTTTTATAGTTTCTATTTTTATTCCAGTTGCTTCAATGGATCCTGCCTCATGACCTTCTATGTGTCCGCTTGTGGCAGCTATTACAGAGTTTTCTTGTCTTAACCCACAGGCAACTCCTAAAACATTGGCAGGAGTGCCACCTGGGACAAAGTGAATATCCACATCTTCATTTTTTAAGTATTTTTTTATCAAGTTTCTAGCTTTTTCACTGTGGCTATCAAAACCATAGCCAATGTTATATTCGTCTTTAGCCTTTAAAATAGCTTCTAAGATTTCTGGCCTTCCGATATCATTGTAATCATTTAAGAAAAAATACATATTAGTCTCCTTTGGCTGGATTTAAAAGTGCTTTATCAATGGCTTCATTTAGTAGCTTTAAGTAAGCCTTATAAGCCTCGCTTTGACCATAAAAGTGAACCCCGTCTGTTCCCTCATAAAAGCTAGGATTTTTTATAGCATAATCCTCCCATTCCATAAGGGTTACAAAGTCATATTTTTTTGCTATTTCTTTCATGGCAACACTTACTGGATGAGGCTGCGGATACCTATTATCATAGCAGGTCACAAGGATAAGTCTTTTACCTTCTGGAAAATCATTTATAATTTTTTTAAGGCTTGGCATTGGAGATTTTGCTGCATTTGTCCCTAGGGCAAGGATTACAAGATCACCTAGGTTGCCAGTATTTTCCATATCAGCTATAATATTTGCCCCATCTTCTAAAGGTCTACTGCCTTCAGCGTTTATATATAAATTTGAAATATTATCAGAAAGATACTGACGAGGTCCTAGCATAACACTATCCCCAATTAGGGTTAGGGAAATATCTCCCTTAACTTTATCAATTTTCTTTCCTAAAAATTTATCTAAGTCATTTTTATCTAACTTTATTTTTTCTATATCTTGGTTAACAGATTCTTTTAAGATTTGCCTTTCTAGGCTCATCATAGCCCCAGCATTATCTGATATGGCATAACTAAGGGAAAGGCCTGTAATTACCATGAAAATGAGGCTAGTTTGGAAAAGGATCCCGTATTTTTTGTAATTTATTTCATATTTTTTTTCATTGTTTAAAAGAGGAGTTAAGTTTTTACCTTTAAAAATAGGCTCAAAAACATGGTGGTTAAATAAAACTAAAAGGATGGTAACTATAATAGCTATTATTAGTCCCTTACTAGTCTTATCATAATTGCTTACTAAAACCCAAACTGGCCAGTGGAAGATATAAAAACCATAGGAATATTCAGCAAGCCTACTTACAAATTTATTTTCATAAAGCTGTGGATTAGAAAAACCTACTAAAATTAAAAATCCTGTTATAAGGTCTGTAAGTAAAAATCCTATAATATAGGTCACTTTACTATCATAGCTCATAGTAAGGGCCATTAAAAATATAAGGCCAATACCCACTAGGGTAGGCTTGTTGTAAGGAATTTTTTTAAAGGAAAATCTTTTTACAAAACTTGCCAAAAAACTACCTACCATAAAAGAACCCATACGACTTAGGTCAAAAAAGTAGACAAAGCCAGTATCAACTTTTTTGATAATGGTTAAAATTACCATTAAAACAAAACCTATAAGGGCTAAGTAAAAACTAGTTTGCAAAAATAAGTCAGAAAATCTACGTTTTACTGCACGTTTTTGGCAGGCTTTTTTATAGATAAAACCCATGACCCATGGCCAGATTAGATAAAAATGAATTTCTAAGGCTAGCGACCAAGTATGCATAAAAATCCCTCGGATAAATTGCCCTTCATAGGATCCGCCACGCAAGATTTCATAGAAATTGTAGTTAAAAGTAAAGGCTGCTAAAAATTGGTCAAAGAATCCTACACTATAATCATTATTTATGCTAGGAATAAATAAGGTAGATAAAAACATCATTAAAAGAAGGGCTGGAAATATCCTAACAAAACGTTTGGTATAAAATTTTTTGTAATCAATATTTCCAGTTTCAAATAATTCATCGATTAGGTGGTAGCTGATTAAAAAACCTGAGATGACAAATAGAATGCTAACCCCCAAGAATCCGCCAGGCAGAGCAGCAGGGAAGTAATGGTAGCATAAAACTAAAATCATCGCATACACTCTTAGAAAATCTAAACCCTTAATTTTCATTTTTTTCTACCTCATTAAAACCATCGCTAGTTTTTTCATAAATTTTGCCATTTTTCAGTTTTATTTTTATATTACTATTACCAGACTTATGGTTAAAATTTGCCACATAGGCGTAATCATCATTTATAAAACCACCCGGCCCATCAAATCTTGAGTTTTTAAAAGACCCCTTATAAATACCAGCAGGACTTGTTAATATACCCTCGCCCTCTAATTTATTTTCTCTAATAGTACCGGTGTAGTAGGTATTATCATCAATTTTATAGTTTTTGACATCCTTACTAGGCCCCTTACTTACAAAGTAAACTAGGGAGATAGCCATCAAACTAGCAAGAGCAAGGCCCATATAAGAAATAAATTTTTTATTTTCCATAATATCCTCTCAATATATTCTGTTTATATTATATCAAAAACTTAAAATTTGTAGATAGCCTGCCTATAATATAACTTTTAAATACTAGATGATAATTTTGTAAAATATTGGGATTGTAAAAAATATTTTGAAAATTAAGCGTATTCTAAATTTTAAAGATGGGCAAAGTAAGGGTATTTGTTGATATATGCAATTTTAGGTGTATTAGTAATATTACAAATTTTTATAATATGATATTGATTATCATTACTTTATGTGTTATACTTTAACCACATTAAAAGACCATCGGTTTTATAAACATATTTTAATAAAATATAAAAACCGTTGCTAGAAAGTTTAAAGCAAGTGAATTTGCTTAATATATATAGCAAGTGAATTTGCTTAATATATATAAAGTTAGTTGATACGGAGGAAATATATGAAATCTTTAAAAGAAGCCCAAGTAGGCGAAAATCTAAAGATAGCAAAAGTTAAGGGCGAAGGCCCCACAAAAAGAAGAATTATGGATATGGGCATTACTAAAGGCACTGATGTATTTGTTAGAAAAGTAGCACCTTTAGGTGATCCTATCCAAATAAGCCTAAGAGGTTTTGAGCTAACCATTAGAAGACATGATGCACAAAATATCTTAGTGGAGGAAGCATGAGTTTTAAAGTAGCCTTAGCAGGAAATCCCAATAGTGGTAAAACTACACTTTTTAATGCACTAACAGGATCAAATCAAAGGGTAGGTAACTGGCCTGGAGTAACGGTTGATAAAAAGGAGGGAAATTTAAAGGGTCATGAGGATATAATTCTTCAAGATTTACCTGGAATTTATTCTTTATCTCCATATACTCTAGAAGAAAAGGTAGCTAGAACCTACCTTGTAAATGAAAAACCAGATCTCCTAGTAAACCTAGTTGATGGTTCAAATTTAATTAGAAATTTATATTTAACCAGCCAATTTTTAGAACTAGGCATCCCTACTATTCTAGCAGTAAATATGATGGATATAGTAAGGGCTAGAGGTGATGAGATAGATAAAGATGCCTTAAGCGAACTTTTAGGCTGCCCTGTAGTAGAAATAATTGCAAGTAGGGATACTGGGATAGATAGCCTTATAAATGAAATTGTAGATGCTAGAAATGATATAAATATCCCTCACCCCATAGATTTTTCTTATGATTTAGAAAACAAACTTGCAGATATTAGAAATATAGTTGACCCACATGTAGAAAAAGATTTAAGAAGATTTTTCACAATTAAGGCCTTTGAAGATGACCAAGAGATGATTAAAAAAATTGGCTTATCAAATGATGAGATTAAACAAATAAAAAAGGTAAGAGATGATTGTGAAAAATATTTTGATGATGATGCAGAAGCAATTATCATAAATGAAAGATACGAAAGACTGGAGGCCCTAAGCGATAGAGTAATAGAAAAAGCTGAACCAAAATTATCTATGACTGATAAAATAGATAATATAGTAACATCAAGAGTCTGGGGACTACCTATATTTGCCCTAGTAATGTTTTTGGTTTACTCTCTTTCTGTTTTTAAGTACTCTCCAGGTACTCTTTTAACAGATGCAGTAAATGGATTTTTTCAAGATAATCTAATACCTGCCACAGCTACATTTTTAGAATCAATTGACATACATGAAATTTTAGTTGGCCTTGTAGCAGATGGTATGTTAGCAGGTTTTGGAGCGGTAATAGGATTTTTACCACAAATGATGGTATTATTTGCTCTTTTATCTATCCTTGAAGATATAGGGTATATGTCAAGAGTAGCCTTTATTATGGATAAGCTATTTAGAAGATTTGGCCTATCTGGTAAATCCTTTATACCAGCTATGATTTCTACGGGATGTGCGGTTCCGGGTATCCAAGCATCTAGAACAATAGAGTCAGATAGAGACCGTAGGATAACTATAATGACAACATCATTTATGCCTTGTTCTGCAAAACTTCCTGTAATTGCCTTAATAGCAGGAGCATTTTTCCCAAATAATAGGGCACTGATCACCTTAAGTTTTTATTTTATAGGTATAGCTGCTATTATTATGAGTGGGGTTATCCTAAAGAAATTTAAAAGCTTTCAAGCAGATCCGGCACCATTTATTATGGAGCTACCTTCCTACCATGCACCAAGGGCTAAATCAGTTGTTCAAGATGTATGGAATAAGTCAAAATCTTATGTAAGACGTGCTGGAACATTAATTTTACTATCAGCAGTTATAATTTGGTTTTTAACTAACTTTGACTTTAGGTTAAACCTTGTTGCAGATGAAGGAAATTCTATCCTAGGAGTTATAGGAACTGCCCTTGCTGTTATCTTTAGACCACTAGGGTTTGGTACATGGCAAGCAGTTGTTGCAACTATTTCAGGTTTTCTTGCTAAGGAAAATATTGTATCAACCATGGGAGTTGTTCTTGGACTTGGTAGTGAAGTTACAGAAGAAAGTAGTCAACTTCTAGTGGCCTTTAATAATGCTTTAGGCTCTCCAATAAGTGGTTACTCATTCTTACTATTTAATATGCTTTGTATGCCATGTTTTGCGGCAGTTGGAGCTATTAAAACAGAAATGGGAGATGCAAAATGGACAGCACTTACAATAGCTTATCAAATGGGATTTGCGTGGGTGATTAGCTTCATCTACTATCAATTTGCTCAATTAATCACTACAGGAATTTATTCAGTAGCTACAATAATTGCAGGAGTTTGCCTAGTAGTTTTACTATATCTCATATTTAGACCATCAAATGAGGCTAAGGAAAGTAAAAGTTATCAGGCAAATCTTGCCCATAGTTAGGAGAAAATTATGAATTTACAATCATGGATACTTTTAATAATAATTCTTGCTATATGCGCATATATAGTATATAAAAGATTTATAGAAAATGATGAGCCAGCAGGCTGCAAAGACTGCCCAGGCCACAATCCTAAGAAAGGATTTAATAAAAACAAAATATAATCTTTGATAGATTTAAATAAGCTGGCAGCCTTAAACACTAATTTATTGGTTGCTGGCTTATTTTTTGTTATTTTTTAAACTTATTACTTGCATAATATAATCATATGACTATAATGATATAGAAAAGTGATGCACAGAAAGTTTATATATATTTAAACACAAATATATTTATAAAAGGAGAGAAATATGACTATTAAAAACAATGCAAAAGAGTTGATAGGAAATACTCCGTTACTTAAGCTAAATTCTTTAAAAAAAGAGGGTAGAGCTGATATCTATGTAAAAGTAGAAAAAAATAACGTGGCAGGATCTATAAAAGATAGGATTGCCCTTTATATGATAGAAGAAGCAGAAAAAGCAGGCGAAATCAAACCGGGTGATACCATTGTAGAACCAACAAGTGGTAACACTGGTGTAGCCCTTGCAGCGCTTGCAGCAGCAAAAGGATATAAATTAATATTAACTATGCCAGCATCAATGAGTGAGGAACGTGAAAAACTTGCCAAAGCTTATGGAGCAGAAGTTATAAGAACAACAGAAAAAGCCCTCCAAGGAGCAGTAGATAAGGCAAAAGAGCTAGCAGAAAAAGAAGGTTACTTCTTACCAGACCAATTTTCAAACCCTGCAAATATAAAGGCCCACTATGAAACAACAGGTCCAGAAATTTTAGCAGAACTAACACCTGATGCCTTTATAGCAGGAGTTGGTACAGGTGGAACAGTATCAGGAGTTGGTAGAAAATTAAAAGAAAAAGACAGCAACATCAAAGTATATGCTATTCAACCAGCAGAAAGTCCACTCTTATCAGGAGGAGAAGCGGCAGGTCACAAAATCCAAGGTATAGGTGGTAACTTTATCCCTAAAAATTTAGACTTTGATGTAGTTGATGACATTGTAAGTGTATCAAGTGAGGATGCTATTAAAATGAGCAGACAAATTGCCAAAGATGAGGCCCTTGCAGTAGGAATATCATCTGGAGCTAACGTAGTAGGTGCTATTGAAATAGCTGATAAACTTGGAGAAGGAAAAACAGTTGTAACAGTGTTACCAGATACAGGAGAAAGATACCTATCTACAGAACTATATCCAAATGATTAGTTATGAAAAATACAAAGAGGAGCTTCTAGAATCTGCCTTAAAAAAAGATCCTGCCTTAAAAAGCAAGGAAGAAGCTATTCTTTATTCGCCAGGTATAAAGTCACTTTTAAGCCATTATAGGGCTCACAAGTTATGGCTTGATGGAAACTTTTATGAAGCTGATGAAATTGCCTACAAATCTAGGATTGAAACAGGCATAGAAATCCATCCTGGTGCAAAAATAGGCCGAGGAACTTTTATTGACCATGGCATGGGTATTGTAATCGGCGAGACTGCAGAAGTAGGAGAAGACTGCCTAATATATCATGGTGTAACCCTAGGTGCAGTAGAAAATAAAAAAGGAAAAAGACATCCAACGGTAGGAAATAATGTCATGATAGGTGCAGGAGCGGTAGTCCTTGGTGCCATAAATATAGGCAGTAATGTAAAAATAGGAGCTAATGCAGTAGTTTTAGATGATGTTATAGATAACGCAACTGCAGTCGGTGCCCCTGCTAGAGTTATAAAAAATAAATAATTATTAAAAACTTCTAAGCAAAACTTTAAGTTCTTATTTAGAAGTTTTTTTATATAAATTTATAGGGTATAAAATATTAAGAAGGTAGATAATGGAGGTTTATATGGCAAAGAAAACTCAGTATGCACTTATTTTCGCATTTGGAATCTTGCTTCATTTTTTGCTTTACCAAAGTCAGATATTTTTTAAAAATACTATCCCCTTACTTATAATTCTTGGAGCAGGATATCGTTATAATGATAGGCTAGAAACAAAGAAAAATGGTGAATTATTTTTATTCCTGCTATTGGCATTTTTATCAGGGTTACTTATTTTTAGAGATACTCATAATCTAACTTACCTTACAGCAAGTCCAGTAGTAGATGGTATAATATTATCTCTAGTAACTTTTATATTTCACAATTATTTAATATATGAATAAATTTGTAATAAAAAAAGGGGCAAGTTCGCCCCTTATATTTTTATCCTAAAAGTACTCTGTGGAAGTTTTTCTTTCCTTTTTTAATTATTATTTTTTCATCACTAAATAAATCTTCTGTTACTTCAAGACTAGGATCAGTCACTTTCTCATCATCAATAGAAACTCCACCTTGTTTGATAAGTCTTCTTGCTTCACCATTTGACTGAGTAAGTCCAACATCTGTCATCAGTTGTAATAAACCAATTGGTAGGTCAGCTTTTGTAATTTCTGTGGTTGGCATAGCATCTTCATTACCCTTGCCGGCAAATAAGGCTTTTGCTGCATCTAAAGCTTCTTTGGCTTTTTCTTCACCGTGAATTAGTTTTGTAACTTCAAATGCTAATACTTCTTTGGCATGGTTTATATCTGTGGCATTAGTTGCAGAGCCTAGTTTTTTACATTCTTCAGTTGGTAGGAAAGTAAGTTGAAGTAGGAACTTTGTCACATCTCTGTCATCAACATTTCTCATATATTGGAAAAGTTCATATGGGCTTGTTTTTTCTTCATCTAGCCATACTGCACCTTTTTGAGATTTACCCATTTTTACCCCATCTGCAGTTGTAAGTAGGGAGAAGGTCATGCCATAGGCTTTGTCATTTTCTTTTTTGCGAACTAAGTCTACTCCACCGATGATGTTTGACCATTGGTCAGATCCACCGATTTCTAAGGTACAATTATGGCGGCGGTAAAGTTCTAAGAAGTCATAGGATTGTAAAAGCATGTAGGAAAATTCGAAAAATGTTAAGCCACCTGCTGCCATACGGTTTTTGTAGGCATCTTTTTTAAGCATTTCTCCAACTAAAAATTCGTTACCTACATCACGTAGAAATTCTAGGAATTTTAGTTCTGTAAGCCATTTTTTATTATTTTCAACAATGGCAGCATCATCACCAAATTCTAAAAATCTTTGAAACTGCTCATAAAATCTATTTGCATTATCATCAATAGTTTCTTCTGTCATTACCTTTCTCATATCAGAACGACCAGATGGGTCACCGATTAGAGTTGTACCACCACCTAAAAGGGCAATAGGTTTGTGGCCATAATTTTGCATACGAATCATAACCATAATTTGGATTAGGTGGCCTACTGTTAGAGAGTCAGCTGTCGCATCAAAACCACAATAAAAAGTTAGTTTTTCATTTTTTAATTTTTCCTTAAGCTCAGCTTCATCAGTAGCTTGCTCGTAGTAACCACGTTCTACTAGCTCATCAAAAACATTATCGTATTCTTTTTCGTAAGTGTATCTCATAATCTCCTCCTAAAATTTTGCATAAAAAAAGAGTATAAGAGGGCAGAAATCTGCGGTACCACCTCTTTTTATACTCGGCATTCTTTCACACAAAGAATAAGTGTTAAACAAAATGAATTGTAATTCGGACTTTCGGGTCTTACTGGGTTTCATTTATAGTTTTATTTAATTATTTTTAGTATACCTTTATTTTAATAAATCTTCAATTAGTCTAGTTACTTATAAAAGATCCTACTTCTCCTATTAGCATTAGGCTAGAGCTTATAATAAATAAAATATTTAACTTTTTGCTAAATATTTTTCCAGAATAGATACTATAGATAATTAATAAGTAGGCAACAACTTGCGAGATGAAATAGCTAGTGTCTGTTAAAAACTTATCTCCAAGCGCTACGATGAGACAAGAGATGAAAAATAATACGTTCATTTGATTTTTATGTTTATCGTCTTCGTATTTCATATTCATATTCTATGCCTCCTTTTTAGCTTCATTATATTTAAATTAAAAAGTTAATCAATAAATCCTAGGAGGTTTTAGAGATTTGAAGTATGATATAGCTATATGATTTCTAAAGAAAGGATAGCTTATGACAGAAAAACAACCTTATTATATAACAACTCCAATATACTATCCTAATAGTAACCTACATATTGGAAATACTTACACATCAATAATTGCTGATGTTTTAAAAAGATACAAAAATTTAAATGGCTATGATGCTTATCTAGTAACTGGAACTGATGAACACGGACAAAAAATAATGAGAACTGCAATATCCCATGGCACCAGTCCTCAAAAATTTGTAGACATTATAGCTGATGAAACAAAATTACTTTGGAAAAAATTAGAAATTGACTATGATACCTTTATTAGATCTACTGAGCCTCAACATGAGGAAGATGTAAAAAATATTTTTACAAAACTTTATGACCAAGGTGATATCTATAAAGGCGAGTACAAGGGATATTACTGTACACCTGATGAGACATTTTGGACTGAAAGCCAGCTAGTGGATGGTAAGTGTCCAGAGTGTGGCCGTGATGTAGAATACCAAGAGGAAGAAACTTACTTTTTTAGACTATCAAAATACGAAGATAAGCTAAAAGAATTATTTAAAGAACATCCAGACTTTCTTGAACCACAATTCCGTCAAAAAGAAATGCTAAATAACTTTATCGATAAGGGTCTTTCTGATCTTTCTGTTACAAGAAATACCTTTAAATGGGGAGTAGATGTTCCTTTTGATAATGAGCATGTGGTTTATGTTTGGATAGATGCCCTATCTTGCTATTTATCTGCGATTGGTTATGGGGATAATAAAAAGAAATTTAATAAATACTGGCCAGCAAGCGTGCATTTAATTGGAAAAGATATAGTGAGATTTCATACTATTATTTGGCCTGCTCTTTTAATGGCACTAGATTTACCAATTCCAAAAAAAGTTTTTGCCCATGGATGGATACTTTTTGATAATGATAAGATGAGTAAATCTAAGGGAAATATTATGTATCCAGAGCCACTTGTAGAGCTTTACGGTGTGGACGCTTTAAAATATTTTGTCCTTCGTGAGTTCCACTTTGGATCAGATGGAAACTTCTCTAGCCAAAAATTCATGGAAAGATATAATTCTGACCTAGTAAATGACCTGGGTAACCTAGTTTCTAGAACTACATCAATGATTGATAAATACAATGGTGGAGTAGTTGCTAAGGGAAGTGAAACCGATACTTACGATGAAGAATTAAAAGCCCTTGCAAAAACAACCTATGATGACTTTGTAAGTCAAATGGATGACTTTAAATTTAATGAAGCCTTACAAACTTTATGGACCTTTATCAGACGTGCTAACAAATATGTAGATGAAACTGAACCATGGATTTTAGGTCGAGATGAAGCTAATAAAGATAGACTAAATACAGTTTTATATAACCTAGCAGAATCACTAAGAATAGTTGCTCAATTAATCGAGCCAGTGATGAAAAATACCAGCAAAGAAATCCTTAAAAAGCTTGGTACAGATAACAAAGGTTTTGCATCAGCAGGCGAATTTGGTCTTTTAGAAGAAGGTGCAAAAGTTACTAAGGGAGCAAACCTATTTGATAGGCTAGATGTAGAAGTAGAACTTAAAAAACTTCACGACCGCAACAACGAATTAATCGCTCAAAGAATAAAAAATAATGATGATAAAAAAGAAGATGAAGAAAGTAAAGAAGAAATAGAATTTGAAGACTTTACTAAAGTTGAAATGGTTGTAGGGAAAATACTGGAAGCCAAAGAACACCCAGATGCTGATAAACTTCTAGTCTTTACTGTGGATGTAGGAGAAGAATCTCCTCGTACAATTATTTCTGGTATCAAAAAATGGTATGAGCCAAGTGATCTGGTTGATAAAAATGTAATAGTTGTAAAAAACCTTGCCCCAAGAAAAATGCGCGGCATCGAGTCCCAAGGCATGATTCTAGCAAGTGATTTTGATGATGACCTATCACTTTTAACAACACTTAAAGATATGAAACCAGGAAGTAAGGTTAGTTAATGAGATTAATAGATTCGCACTGCCACCTTACAGATGAAGCTTTTGATGATGACAGGTTATTTATTTTAAATGACCTGTCTAATTTTGGTCTAAGAGGGATAATAAATCCTGCTACAAACCTAGCCGATAGCAAGATGGCGATAGAGCTTGCTGAAAAATACGACAATTTCTATGCCATGGCTGGCATCCACCCAGAAGAAGTAGATGAGATTAGTGAAAAAGACCTAAAAGAGTTAGAAAACCTTGCCCAAAATGAAAAAGTAATTGCTATTGGAGAAATAGGCCTTGATTATTATTGGAAAGATGATAATAAGGAGCACCAAAAAGAAATATTTATTCACCAACTAGAATTAGCTAGAAAAGTAGAAAAACCTGCAGTAATCCATGTTAGAGATAGCAAGGATGATGTCATAGAGATTTTAAAAGACTACCAAGATTTAAAAATCCAAATCCATTGCTTCTCAGATGACTTAGAAACTTTAGAAAAATATATGGAAATGGGCTTTTTTATTTCAATTGGGGGAGTAGTAACCTTTAACAATGGCACAAATGAGCAGAATGCTGCTAGAAATGTGCCAATCGAAAGACTAATGCTAGAAACAGATAGCCCATATCTAACTCCAGAACCATATCGTGGTCTTCGCAACGATCCTCGAAGAGTAATAGAAGTTGCTAGAACTGTTGCAGATCTTCGCGATATGAAAATAGATAAACTTGCCAAAAGAACCTACAACAATACCAAGGAGTTTTTTAACCTATGATAAAAGAAACGATAGTTGTAGAAGGAAAAGATGATATAGCTAATGTAAAGCGAGCTGTTGACTGTGAGATAATTGCAACCAATGGCCTAGCCTTTGGCAATGATTTGATAAAACGTTTAGAAAAAATAAATGAACGCACAGGAATTATTATCCTTACAGATCCAGACCATGCAGGCAAAAAAATTAGAGAAAAAATTGCCAGACACATCCCAGATGCCAAGCACGCCTACATTGATAGAAAGCTTGCTATAAAGAAAAATGACCTTGGTGTGGAAAATGCTGAGCCACAGGTGATTATCGATGCTTTAAATAACGCCAAGGCAGAAATGGTTGAAAAAAGAAATGAATTTGTAATGGCAGATTTGATAAATAATGGTCTTTCAATAGGAAGGGGTGCCAAAGATAAGAGAGAGAAGTTAGGTGATATCTTAGGTATTGGCTACTATAATTCTAAGCAGCTTTTAAGTAAGCTTAATTCTTTTGGCATAAGCCGCGAGGAATTTGAAAGGGCGGTGGAAGCTTTATGAAAAAACTATATTCACCAAAAATAGTAAGAGAGATAATCGACCTTTATGACTTTAATTTTAAAAAATCACTTGGCCAAAATTTTTTAATTGATAAAAACTTTGTAGATAAAATCGTAGATGCAGCTGATATAGAAAATCAAAATGTCCTAGAAATAGGACCTGGTATAGGAACTATTACTTATGAAATGGCAAAGCTAGCTAAAAAAGTAGTTGCCATAGAAATAGATCAAAGCCTAATACCCATTCTTGATGAAAATCTAGAAGAATTTGCTAATGCAAAAGTCATCAACCAAGATATTTTAAAAACTGATTTAAAAAAATTAGTAGAAGAAGAATTTAATGGGGAAAACTTTAAAGTAGTATCAAATTTGCCTTACTACATCACAACCCCCATTATAGAATTGCTAATTACAACAGGTCTTCCTTGTGATGATATGACTATCATGGTCCAAAAGGAAGTGGCTGAGCGTATGGTTGCAGGCGAATCTGATAAAGAGTATAGTTCATTATCGGTATTTATAAAGTTTTACACTGAGGCAGAAATTATAACAAACCTGCCAAAATCAGTATTTATGCCCCAGCCAAAGATTGACTCAACAATTTTAAATCTTAAACTTAGGATTTATGATGAAAATGTTAATCAAGACCTATTATTTAAGTTAGTAAGGGCAGGATTTAATAAAAGACGTAAGACTATCTTAAATTCTATGTCAGATGTTATAGAAAAGGATAGGCTAAAAGAAGCCTTTGCAAAAGTTAATCTGGCTGAAAATCTTAGGGCAGAAAATTTATCCTTAGATGATTTTATAAATTTAACTAATGAATTATCCTAAATGGGTATAAGTATATAAGTAGAGTAAAAGTTAAGGAGATAAAGATGGCAGATATTAAAATTTATACATCAAATACTTGTGTTTTCTGTAAAGCAGCAAAACAATATTTCAATGATAATGATATTGAATTTACAGAATTAAACATAGATGAAAATCCAGATGCAGTAGAATACCTAGTATCTAAAGGATACAGAGGAGTTCCTGTTATTAATATCGATGGTGAAGACATCGTAGGATTTGATAAACCAGCTATTGAAGAAAAGCTTGGTTTATAATAAAAATTTGGAGGGCGTTAAGCCCTCTTTTTTTGTCTTTATTTAGATAGATACTATCTTACTCATAGCTAGATAAATTTTCGTTTGGTATAATCTCCACTCCAGCAAGCTTACCCTGGTACATGGTAAAGATTACTACGTATTTACCATTTAGGTACATATAGTACTGATCGTTTTGAGCATCTTTTGTATTTTGCCTTAGCTCAATAATTTCTTTATCAGGAACTTTTGCCTGCATTTCATAAAGGGCATCGTCAAATTTTATATTTCCTAGGTTAAAATCCATATTAGCTAGTTCAAAGCTTGAGATTTCTATATAATTAATTGGTGCGTCTAGAATATTTATATCAGATCCACTATTATTTGTAGCCTTAACATAAATTTGGTTATCATCTTTTTTTAGATAAATATCAGCAGTTTTTCCATTTGGGATAGTTTCTAGGTTCTCTCTTTGGGCCTCTCCATCTAGGCTAGCATTGTAGGTAAAGCCATTTTGGACAAAGCGGCCTACACTGGGAGGAAAGCTATAGCCAAAGTTATCTAGTTTAAAGTCTCCTTCTATATTTTTCCTACTGCTTTCATCTGCCATATCTATATTTTTTTGCAAGGAAAAATTTTCATACATAAAGTCTTGGGCTTTTTCACATGAACTAAGGGATAGGGTCATAAATATTATTAAAAGTATCTTCATTTTTTCACCTTTCATTGCTTCTATTTTATCAAAATTTGCTCAATTAGAAAACTGTTTTATATTTGTCAATAAATTGTTATAATCATTTATGAAAGGAAGTGTATTATGTTTGATTTTAACAATGCTAAAAAGAGACTAGACGAGGTTATTACCCCAACCCATTTATTTTATTCAGAATTTTTTTCTGATATTGCTTCTAATAACGTTTACATAAAACCAGAAAATTTACAAAAAACTGGTTCTTTTAAAATTAGAGGTGCCTACAACAAATTATCAAAACTAGATGATGCCTCAAAAGAAGTAGGTATCATTACAGCTTCTGCAGGTAACCATGCCCAAGGTGTAGCATACTCTGCAAATAAGTTAGGAATTGATGCAACAATATGCATGCCAGAGCAAACTCCTATGATAAAAGTAGACGGCACTCTAAAATACGGGGCAAATGTAGTTTTACATGGAGATAATTTTGATGCTTGTAAAGACCATGCTATAAAATTAGCTAAAGAAAATGGCTATACCTTTATTCCTCCTTTTGATGACCTTGATGTTATAGAAGGTCAAGGAACTATAGGGCTAGAGATAATAGATGAGCTAGAATATGTAGATTATGTAATTGTCCCTGTTGGTGGGGGAGGACTTATTGCAGGAATTGCCAAATGCATAAAACAAATTAGTCCACTTATAAAGATAATTGGAGTTGAGCCATACTCAGCCCGTTCTATGCAAGAATCTATCAAAAAAGGTAAAATAATTAAGTTAGAAGGTGTTGATACAATTGCTGATGGTACAGCCGTTGCAGAAGTTGGATCATACACATACGACATTGCCAAAGACTATGTAGATGACTGGATAACAGTAACTGATGAAGAAATTCTGATGGCTTTTATAAACCTTATGGAAAAACACAAGCTAGTTGCTGAACCATCTGGTGCCCTAAGTCTTGCAGCCCTTAATAAACTTAATTTTTACAATAAAAACGTAGTTTCTATTATAAGCGGGGGCAATATCGATATGAGTTTTATTTCCCAACTTATCAATCGTGGACTATACGAAACAGGCCGCATAACAAGAATAAATGTAGAAGTACCAAACATACCAGGCAAACTACAAGATTTACTTGCTGATATTGCCTATACTAAGGCAAATATCATATCCATAGACCATGATAGCCTAAAAGAAGCTAGCAGATTTAAAAATATAAATGTAGAAATCACCCTAGAAACAAACGGTCCTGATCATGTTAAAAAAATCCACGATGTCATAGCTAAGAAAGGATATATAATACATTGACCTTTGATAGTTTAATAGAACAAATTGACTATATAGATATAAAAAAACAAAATGATATAGAAATAAAAAGTGTGAGTAATAACTCAAAACTAATAGAAGATAAAGATATATTTGTAGCTGTTGTAGGAAAGCTAAGCGATGGCCACAAGTATATCGATGATGCCATAAAAAATGGGGCAAAGACTATAGTTTATCAAAATGATATAGACTTTAAAGATGGGATAAACTATATAAAAGTAGCAGATAGCAGGTATGCCTTAGCTCAAATTTCAAATGTCTTAGAAGATTTTCCATCAAAAAAGATGACTGTTGTAGGTGTTACAGGAACCAATGGTAAAACAACAACTGCAACTACCATTTATTATTTGATGAAAGAAATCTATGGAAATGCCACAAATATAGGTACTGATGGGACTTTTATAGGAGAAGAAAGATCAGATACTTCCAATACTACGCCTGATATCTACCATTTAAATAAAATATTTAACAAGAGTTTAGAAAAAAATATCGACCACGTAGTCCTAGAAGCATCTAGCCATGGTCTTATTCAAGACCGCTTAAATGGTATTGACTTTGACTATGGGGTTTTTACAAATCTTTCCACAGAGCACTTAGACTACCATAAAACTATGGATGAGTATTTTGCTGCAAAGATGATACTTCTCTCAAATGCTAAAAACAAAATTGTAAACATAGATGACCCATACGGTAAAAAAGCTAAGGCCAAATTTACTGATGCTGTTACTTTCGGTAAAGAAAAAGAAGCAGACTACAGGGCAACTGATATAGTAAAAAATGAAAAAACTACTGATTTTAAGGTAAGAGGTGTAAATTTTACCATAAATTCCATAGCAGATTACGAAATTTATAACAAACTAGCAGCTATAGCAACCTTAAATAATATGGGGGCAAGCCTTGAAGAAATTGCTGAAAAATTAAGAGACTTCAAAGGCTTACCATCAAGATTTCAATATGTGGAAAATGATCTAGAAAAAAATATCATCATAGACTTTGCCCACACACCAAGGGCCTTTGAGGCAATTTTTGAATCTATTCCAAAAGATGTAAAAACCTATGCAGTTTTTGGCATCAATGGTGATAGAAACACAGAATTTAGAAGGCTTATTGGCAAGGCTTGTGCGGAAAATGATGTTTTTGCAGTAATTACAACTGATGATCCAAAATTTGATAACTATGATCACATTACAGATGAGATTGTAGCAGGCATTGATGAAATCGGTGGAGAATATGAACGCATACAAGATCGTTTAGAAGCTATGACCTTTGCCATAAAAAAAGCAAATAAGGGAGATTATATCCTTATGCTTGGCAAGGGCGAAGAGCACTTTATGAAATATCACGGTAATGAAAAAACGCCTTACAATGAAATGGAAACAGTAAAAGAGGCGATTAGTAACCAATGAAAATTTTAGTAATTGGGGCAGGAGTTGCAGGCTTATTTTTTGCCTCCTTTATGGATAAGCATGAAATAATAGTTCTTGATAAAAACGAATTTGCCGGCAGGAAACTTCTTGCAACAGGCAATGGCCGCTGCAATTTTACCAACCTAAATTTTGATAAGGCAAATTTTAAGGCAAATAACCAAGAACTTATAGACCATACAATAAAATATTTTACAAATAGAGATTTGATAAAATATTTCAATGAGATAGGCATAGCTACTACCAATCTCCCATCAGGTAGGTGCTATCCAAAAACTATGAGCTCAAAGACTGTAAGAAATGTCTTGTTTTTAGAAGCTAAGGAAAATGCTGATTTTATCTTTGATGAAGATGTATCGGATATTGACTTTAAAAATAAAAAAGTAAAAACTAAGGGCAAAACTTATGCTTATGATAAATTAGTTATAGCTAGTGGAGGCATTACCTTAAAAAATTCAGGATCAGATGGCAAAATCTTTGATCTTATAAAAAAAGAAATTCCTATCACTCAGATGACCTATGCTATAACAAATTATGAAACACGCGAAAAACTTTCGAAAAAGGCCAAGGGAACAAAAGTCACTGCAAAAGCTAGTCTCTATGTAGGTAGTAAGCTTATAAAATCTTCTATAGATGATGTAATTTTCCAAGACTATGGGCTAACAGGAACTGCAATTTTAGATATATCAAATGACTTATCACAAAGTCTTTTAAAGCAAAAGTCCTCCTATATATATATAGACTTTTTCCCGGAATATTCCCGAGAAGATTTTTCCAATTATCTAGCAAGGCTCATTACAAAATTTGCCAAAAGGCCTATAAAAGATATACTAATTGGTGTGATAAATGAAAAATTACTAGATGATATTCTAAAAATATCCCATATCAAAGCTCACAAAAAAGGCTTTGAGATAAATGAGAGGGATTTTGATAACTTAGTAGAGACTTTAAAAGAGTTAAAATTTGAAGTTTTAAAAATTCATGATAAAGAAAATGCCCAAGTAACTCTTGGTGGGGTAGATAGTAATTTTATCAACCCTAAAACTATGGAATCTACAAAGCTTAAGGATGTATTTTTCATAGGCGAATGCCAAGATGTAGCTGGTGATTGCGGAGGATATAATATTTCCTGGGCAGCCTCCAGTGCAAAAGTAGCCAGCGATTATTTAAGGAGCATAGATGTTTAAAATTAGTAGAGAACTAAATGAAATGAAATATAATGGAGAGTCAATCAAGCTTGCAATAATGGGAGCTGGGAAGATGGGTACAAGCCTGATTTCCCAACTATCCAACATAGATGCTATGGAAGTTAAGCTTGTATTTGATAGAACTCCACAAAAAGCAATCGAAGCTTTAAAAAAAGCTGGGGTTGCTGAAGATAAAATAATATATACCGATGACTATAACGAAGGTTATGAGGTTTTAGAAAAAGGATATGTTTGCGTTTCAACAAACTATAGACTTTGCTATAAACTTTTACAAATAAATGCTGTTGTAGATTGTACAGGCAGCCCTGCTTTTGGGGCAGTAATCGCTAGAAAAACTATCCAATACCATAAGCACATGATTTCCTTTAATGTGGAATGTGAGGCAACAGTTGGACCGGTTTTACATGATATGGCCAAAAAAGCAGGAGTAGTTTACACAGGAATCCTAGGAGATGAGCCAGGAGCAATTATAGATCTTTGTGAAGATGCCTTTGGTATGGGTCTAGATGTTTTGGTTGCTGCCAAGGGGAAAAATAATAGATTAGATGAATATGCTACCCCAGAAACACTAAAAGATGAGGCAAAAGAAAAAAAACTTTCTCCAAAAATGCTTACAAGTTTTGTAGACGGTACAAATACTATGCTAGAGCTAACAAGTGTATGTAATGCTTTAGGATTTTTACCAGATACTTTTGGTTGTCACGGTATAGAAACTAGTCCAGAAAAAGCAGTAGAAGATTTTAAATTAAAACAAGATGGTGGCAATCTTGATAACTACAAGGTAGTAGAATTTTCAAAAGGTATGGCACCAGGAGTATTTATCATAGTAACAAGTGATAAAGAAGATGTGCGTGACCTTATGAAATTTTTAGGCTTTGGGGATGGTCCAAATTATCTAATGTATAGACCATATCATCTTACAAGCCTAGAAGCGCCAATTACTATTTATAAGGCAGTAGTAGAAAACGAGTCAACCATAGCTCCAATTCAAGGGCAAGTTGCAGATACAGTTACAATTGCAAAAAGAGATATCAAAAAAGGTGAAACCCTTGATGGTATAGGCAGTGAAAAAGTATATGGAAAAATAACTAGTCACACTAGATCTATAAAAGAAGACCTACTACCAATAGGCATGATAACAGAAAAAACAGTAGCAACAATGGACATTCCTAAAGATACCCTTATAGATATGACTATGGTAGAAGTAGATGATAGGGCTACAGTAACTAGACTTAGAAGAAGACAAAATTCAATGAAGTTATAATTAAAAAAAATCGAAATGGATTTCCATTTCGATTTTTTGCTGTTTAAGTCGTTTGGTTTTATAAAGTAAAATTGCCAGGCAATTTACATTAATAATTTTTTCTATTTAAAAATTTCTCCAAGCTTTGTCTCTTCCAAGTCTTTTCCGTTAAATACAATATCTTTAACATCATTTTGATACTTAACATCTCCCCAAAGGATACCGCCTACATATTTATTATCTAATTTAAATAGCTTATAGATATTGCCATCTTTTTCAGCCTTTAATTCCTCAATACCTTCTGCAGAGCTTAGGCCTGCTGAAAATATTTTTGTATCACCGATAGTAAGTAGGGAGAATGGTTTTGGTTTTTCATAAACTTGGCTATCTCCAACCATATTATTTCCAGCAATTTTGCCCATTTCCATACTACTGGTCCATAGACCTATGGTAAAATCACCTATTTGTGCACAATCTCCTGCTGCGTATACATTATCATATTTTGTTTTTAGGCTATCATCTACAATAATACCACGATCTACATCTAGGCCAGATTCTTTGGCCACATCAACATTTGAACGGATACCTGCTTGGACCATGATTGCATCTGCTGGGATTTCTGTACCATCGGCAAGTTTTATTCCACTTACAATGCCATCTTCTACAAGGATTTCTTCTGTAAATTTACCAGTATAGGTTTTAATACCCATATCATTTAAAGTTTTTTCTAACTTTTCTGATAGGTTTTGATCTAGTTGGCGAGAAAGTAGGTAGTCAAAACTTTCTATAACAGTTACATCTTTTTCTAATAGTAGGGCAGAATAAGCAGTTTCAAGTCCTAAAATACCTCCACCTATAACTACTACCTTTTCTTTATCCCTTACATGGTCTTTAAAGTTCATCAAATCATCGATAGTTCTAATAGCGAATACACCCTTGCTATCAATATTTTTAATAGGTGGTACAAATGGTCTAGCTCCAGTTGCTAATAAAACTTTACCATATTCGATTTCTTCTCCATCAGAAAGTATGGCAACGTTTTTTTCAGTATCAATTTTTTCTACACATGAATCAAGTTTCTCATCTATCTTTTTTTCATCATACCAAGGTTGTTTTTTTACAAATAAATCATCTTTATCAAAGTCTTGGCTAATTAGATGAGATAGTCTTGTTCTCCAATAGGTGCTAGATTTTTCTTCTGATACAATTAGAATTGTAGCATCACTGTCTTTTTTTCTAATTTCTTCTGTCGCTGAAAGGCCGGCTATACCGTTGCCTATAATTAAATAATCATACATAATATTCCCCTTTATAAATTTATCATCTTTATATACTCATACCCGATTTGACAAAAAATATGTAAACTAATAAAAGGTATAATATTTGTATGAGAAAAGCAAGTTTAAAAGATTTAAAAAATATAACTAATATAATTGATCAAGCAAAAGAATCCCTAAAAAATGATGGGGTTGACCAATGGCAAAATGGAAGTCCAGATAATATGTTAGTAGGCAGGCAGATTACCAGCGGCAATTCCTATGTCTATGAAATGGATGAAAATATTTTATCCTATGCCTATCTTTCAGAAGACTATGAGCCAACTTATGCTGCTGTTATGAATCTAGTAAAAGGATATAATGCCTACACCATTCACACCTTTTGCGTGGCAAAGGAGGCTAAGGGCAAAGGAGTGGCTAGCAAATTTTTTGATGAAATAATAAATTTTGCAAAAGAAAATGGCAAAGATTCTCTAAGAATAGACACCCACGAAGATAATTTTAAAATGCGTGGATTAATTAAAAAAATGGGCTTTGAATTCCTAGGACAAATCTATATCAAAGATAATGGTCAAACTAAACCGCGCCTAGCCTATGAACTATTGCTATGATAAATGATGCTCAAAAATTAATAATAAAAGAAGGTAAAACACCAGCTGCAGTTATAGCCGGCCCTGGTACAGGAAAAACTTTTACCATTGTAAAAAAGGTTGTAGACCTAGTAAAAAATCATGGTATCCCTGCCAATAAAATATTAATAACCACCTTTACCAAAAAAGCTGCAGCGGAGCTAAATACTAGGATAATTACCGAGTTTAAAAAAGAGGGGATAAATACAAACCTTGCTGACTTAAAAATAGGTAATTTTCATAACCTAGCCAATATTTTTCTAGCAGACTATAAAAAGCTTGATGATAAATTTTTTGATAATAAGGTAATAGAACCTCAAATGGAAGCGTACTTATTAGAAAGAAATATAGAAAAGTTTTACCCGATAGAAGGTTTTAAAGAACTCATAAATGGCTATGAGATTTATACTATCCAGGATATATTTGCAAAAATAACTAACAATTTAATAGATCTTAAGATTTTAGAAAGCTCATCTGACAAAGATGACAAATTAGCCTATGAGATTTATAAAACTCATTTAAAAATTTTAGAAAAAAATCATCTTTTAAATTTCCAGATGATTTTAAGAAATTTTTATGATTTACTATCTGATCCTAATATAGGCCCTAAGATACGAGAAAATATCGATTATGTAATCATTGATGAGTACCAGGATACCAACTACATCCAACAAGAGATAGCCTTTAAGCTATTAAAAAATAAAAATATTATGGTCTTTGGAGATGATGACCAGGCTCTTTATAGGTTTAGGGGAGCAGATCCCAAAAACTTATTAAATTTTGATGAGGTTTGCAGGGAAAAATTAGGAGTGGCTACAAATTTTTATAAATTAAATGTAAATTACAGGTCCAACCAAGCAATTATAGATCTTGCCCAAGACTTCATAAATGATAAGAAAAAGGAAAAAGTCCTTACTAAAAATCTGGTAGCAGCAGAGGATGAGAAAAATCAAAATACTATAGTAAGGGCCAAGGCGGAAAATTTGGAAAATCTTACAAAAATAATAAAGATTTTAAATAAAGATATAAATCTAAATCAAATAGCCTTTTTATTCCCTACTTTAAATAATAGCTACGCTAAAAATCTACAATCACATTTAGAAAAGCAAGGTTTACCAGTTATAAATAAATCCAGCACCAACTTTTTTGACTCCTACGAGATAAAGATTTTGATGTATATCTTTGCAAAAACTTTTACAGCCTACCCATCAAACTTAGCTTACCAAAAGGATTTATCCAAAGATGAGCTGGATAAACTTTATTTTAGAAGGTATATTGCAAATTTGTTTGACGATCAGTCTTTTAAGTCTACTAGAATGGATAAATTTATAGCAGGTTTTCAAAATACAGAAAATATCAGTCTTAGTGAAGTTTTATATAAGTCTTTTAATTTAGATATTTTAAAAGAAATTTTAAGTCAAAAATTAGATAGCCTTGCTAGTCAAAAGGCCCTAAATAATATTGCAATCTTTAGCCAAAAAGTAAGCGAATATGAAGAGATTTTTGATAAAAAAAGTGACACTTATTATATAGAATTTATCTATGGTTATTTATTCTACCTTTATAAAACTAAGGCCATAAAAGAATTTGAAGATTTGCCAGAAACAAGTGATGCCATAAACTTTATGACCATCCACAATGCCAAGGGCTTAGAATTTGATGTAGTTTTTGTTTCAGGGCTAAATGATTATCCAAGATCTGACCGTAAAACTTTTTTATCAGCTTATGAAAAAACTAGTGCCAATGATGATGGGGGAGAGCGTGATTTTTACAGGAAATACTACACAGCCTTTACCCGTGCTAAAAAACTTTTGGTTCTTTTAGACAATTCTAGGGATACAAGGCTTATAGATTTTGCAAACACTTTGCCAGCTAGCTCGGCCCTTAAAACTATAGATTTTAAAAAATATGAGCCAAAAAATGAAAAACCAATCCTAGCCTATACTACAGATATAGAAGTGTATAACGCATGCCCTTTAAAATATAAGTTTTTAAGGAAATTATCTTTTAGGCTGCCCTTAAGTAAGAGCTTAGAATTTGGGACAAATATCCATAAGCTTAGCGAATATTTAGCAAAAAATCCAGAAGTAGATTTAGAAGATGAATTTTTTATAGATCTATTTGCTAATAATCCAGCCTATAAAACACCGTTGGAAAATATTAAAAATAAAGATTTTGCGGTAAAGGCAAGCGAGGTAAATTTTAAGGCCGATAGGGATTTTTATATCCTCCAAGGCAATGTAGACCTTATCCTAGATGATGGATCTATTCTAGATATAAAAACTGGAGACTATGATAAAAACACCCTAGAAAAATATCAAAACCAAGTCCTTACCTACAAATTTTTAATGGAGTATAATAGGGAAGATATAAATAAACTTTACCTATATTTTGTAAATAAGGATGAGTTAAAAGTAGTGGAAGATAGGGGATTTGCTATTGATTTTATAGATGCTATTGCAAAATCTATCATAGATGATGATATTTATAGAAAAACTACTGATAAAAATGAATGTAAGTACTGTCCTATGAAGTATTATTGTGACAGATATTGATAAAATCCTACTATGTTATACAATATAGTTAGGTGATAATATGATAGAATCTCAAATGTTAAAGGGTGTTATAGAAGGAGTTATCCTTCATATTATAAAAAATAATGAAACCTACGGCTACGAAATTGTAGAAGAGCTTAAACGTAGCGGGTTTTATACTATGACTGAGGGAACAGTCTACCCAATTTTAACCAGACTTACAAAAAAAGGTTATATATTAGGTGGCTACAAAAAATCAGAGATAGGCCCAAAAAGAAAATATTATTATATTACAGCAAAGGGTAGAGAATATCTAAGAAATTTTTATGTAAACTATGAGGAACTTAACCAAGCAGTTTATAAGGTAATAGAAAAGGGGAGCAAATGAGAGTAGATAAGATGATAGGCAATGCCAAGCTAGATACTAGACGCAATATTAAAAGAAATGCAAAAAAAGGTGCTCTAGTAATAAATGGTGAGATTGTAAAAGATACATCAACTCAAGTTGACCCAAATATAGATGAAGTTTACTACCTAGGCCAGTATGTAGAGTACTTTGAAAATATTTATATAATGATGAACAAACCAGCAGGCGTTTTATCAGCTACAGTTGATGAAGATGAAACTGTAATTGATTTACTAGATGATTTTTATCAAATGCTTGATATATCCATTGCAGGTAGGCTTGATAAAGATACCACAGGGCTTTTACTTTTATCAACTGATGGTAAATTTGTTCACACTATTACTAGCCCAAATTCAAATATAGAAAAGACTTATGAAGTAGACACGCGTGATCCTATAGACGAGTCTTTTATAGAAGCATTTAAAGAAGGTGTAGAAATAAAAGAAGAAGGCTACATAGCCCGCCCTGCCAAACTAGAAATAATAGATGATAAAAAAGCAATTGTAAAAGTAACTGAAGGCAAATTTCACTTGATAAAAAGATTATTTTCAAATATGGGCAATGAGGTAGTGGGGCTAAAACGCATAGCCATAGGTGATTTAAAATTAGATCCATTTTTAGTAGAAGGATCTTACAGAGAATTACATGAAGAGGAGCTAGGGCTTTTCCCTAATTAAGATGCATAGATAAGGAGGATTATATGTATCAAAAATATATAAAAAATATATTAGATTTTTTATTTGCTTTAATACTACTAATCCTTCTAAGTCCTTTATTTTTGATAATAGCAATCATTTCAAAAATTGAGGAACCAGACGGGACAGTCTATTTTAAGCAAGAAAGGGCTGGCATGTATAATATGCCCTTTTTATGCTATAAATTTAGGTCTATGAAAATGTCTGCACCAAAAAACGCTTCCACATGGGAGCTGGAGCACCCTGAAGATTATATAACTCCTTTAGGTAAATTTTTAAGAAAAACTTCTCTAGACGAGCTCCCTCAATTAATAAATATTTTAAGAGGGGAAATGAGTTTTATAGGGCCAAGACCAGTCATATTAAAAGAACAAGAACTATTAACTTTAAGAGAAAAAAATGGAGCCTATGTTGCAAAACCAGGTATTACGGGACTTTCACAGATATCTGGTAGGGATAATCTATCCCCAAAATTAAAAGCAGAAACAGATGGAAAATACGCTGAAGATATTACCTTTATCAATGATTTAAAAATACTTTTTATGACCATCCCAAAGGTCTTATCTAGCGAGGGAGTGACCGAAGGCAAACAAAACTTCTAGGCTAAAGTTTTAAGGAAAATATTTGCAATCCTTGATAAATTATGATAAAGTATTTATGTAATAATAAACGTGATGAGAACGAGCCACAGTATATAATTTGAGGGGCTCGTTCGTCTATTATTAGGAGGATATATGACAAGCGAGAGCATTTTCGAAGAACTTTATGCAAATCCTGTCATTATGGCTATAAAAAATAACAAAGATTTTAACAAATGCCTGGAAAGTGATAATAAAATAGTATTTGTACTTTATGGAAACCTTGAAACTATTCCGCTTATTGTTAAAAAATTAAAGACCCATGGCAAGATTGTTATCGTTCACGAAGATCTTATCGAAGGTCTATCAAGCTCAACTTTTGCAGCAAGTTTTATAAAGAAGTATACAGAGGCAGATGGTATTATCTCTACCAAACCTGCAAACGTTATTTATGCTAGAAAACTTGGCCTATTTGCAGTTTTAAGATTTTTTGTATTTGATAGCATTAGCTATGAAAATATGAAGCAAACTATAAAAGATATAAACTGCGATGTCATAGAAATCCTACCTGGCATCATGCCAAATATGATAGTAGATATCAAAAAACGAACAAACACCCCAATTGTAGCTGGAGGGTTGATTTCTTCAAAAGAAGAAGTCATGGATGCTATAAATTCTGGAGCGCTTGCAATCTCATCATCCAATTATAATGTATGGCAAATGTAGGAGGATATTATGAAAGATTACATTATGGCCTTAGATGCTGGTACAACCAGTAACAGAGCGATTATTTTTAACAAAAAAGGTGAAATTATTTCTGTTGCACAAAAAGAATTTACCCAACATTTTCCAAAACCAGGCTGGGTAGAGCATGATCCATCTGAAATCTGGTCTACTCAACTAGGGGTTTGTACAGAAGCTATGGCAAAAGAAAATATCGATGCTTCAAACATCGCTGGTATCGGTATAACCAACCAACGTGAAACAACCATTGTTTGGGAAAAAGAAACAGGCCGTCCTGTATATAATGCAATCGTTTGGCAATGTCGTCGTACAGCTGACATGGCTGATAAGCTTGTAGAAGATGGCTATGGCAAAATGATTAAAGAAAAAACTGGTCTTGTAGTTGACCCATATTTCTCAGGTACAAAAATTAGATGGATTCTAGATAATATTGAAAATGGTCAACAAAGAGCAGAAAATGGCGAACTATTATTCGGTACAGTTGATACTTGGTTAGTATATAACCTAACCCGTGGTGAAGTTCACATAACAGATTATACAAACGCATCAAGAACGATGCTTTATAATATTCACACCCTAGAATGGGATGATGAACTTCTAGAAATGCTTAATATTCCAAAGTGCATGCTACCAGATGTAAAACCATCTTCCTATGTTTATGGAGAAACAAGCGAGAGATTATTTGGTTCACCAATTCCTATAGCAGGTATAGCAGGGGACCAACAAGCAGCTTTATTTGGTCAAACATGCTTTAAAGCAGGTGAAGCAAAAAATACTTACGGTACAGGTGCCTTCTTACTCATGAATACTGGTGAAGAAGCAGTAAGAAGTGATAATGGGCTTATTACTACAATTGCTTGGGGACTAGAAGAAGGAAAAGTAAACTATGCCCTTGAAGGTTCAATTTTCGTAGCAGGATCAGCTATCCAATGGCTAAGAGATGAGCTAAGAATAGTAGATGCTTCAGATGATACAGAATATCTTGCAACAAAAGTAGATGATACAGATGGTTGCTATGTAGTGCCAGCCTTTACAGGACTAGGTGCTCCATACTGGGACCCATATGCACGTGGAACAATAGTAGGAATTACTAGAGGAACTAGCAAATACCATATCGTTCGTGCAACCTTAGAGTCCCTTGCATATCTTACAAATGATGTACTTTCTGCAATGTCTATTGACTCAGGAAATGAACTTAAAGAATTAAAAGTAGACGGTGGAGCAAGTGCAAATAACTTCTTAATGCAGTTCCAATCTGATATGATTCAAACAAGTGTAGAAAGACCAAAAACATTAGAAACAACAGCCCTAGGTGCAGCTTACCTTGCAGGTCTTGCAGTAGATTACTTTAAAAGCTTGGATGAGATTATAGAAAACCGCCAAGTTGATAAAGTCTTTACTCCAGAAATCTCAAGAGAAGAAAGAGATAAGAAAGATTATAACTGGCAAAAAGCAATTTCAAGATCAGTGGACTGGTCCAAAGACTTGAAGTAAAATGACAATACACAGCAAAATAGTTTAGAGAAAAGAGTTACTTTGACAGATATAGGCGTACTTTACCCAAAAGTACCCTAGCAAAGTAGCTCTTTTTTGTTTTTATATAAAGGAGAAAATAATGAAAGATGTTGTAATAATTGGTGCAGGTGTCACAGGTACATCTGTAGCTTACAATTTATCCAAATATGATGGTGATTTTTTAGTAGTAGAAAAACACTCAGATGTTTGTGAAGAAACAAGTAAAGCAAACTCTGGTATTTGCCACGGTGGTTATGACGCAAAACCAGGATCTATGAAAGCAAAAATGAATGTGGAAGGTAACCACATGATGGAGGATCTAGCAAAAGAATTAGACTTTCCATACCATAGAATTGGTACCCTAGTGCTATGCCACAAAGAAGAAGATTTTCCAAAACTACAAGCCCTATACTATCAAGGTATAGAAAATGGCGTTGGTGGTATGAAAATTATCTACAATGAAGAAATCCTTGCCATGGAGCCAAATGTAGAAAAAGATGTATATGCAGCTTTACTTTGTGAAGAAGCAGGCATAGTAGATCCATTTTTAATGAATATTGCCTATGCAGAAGGCTCAAACTTAAATGGAGTAGATTATAAATTTAATACAGAAATTACTGGTATAGAAAAGATAGATGATTACTACAAACTAACTACAAATAAGGGCGAAGAAATAGAAACACGTGCAGTAGTAAATGCAGCAGGACTTTACTCAGATGCTATCCATGATGCTATTATGCATGATGATAAATTTGAAGTTAGAGCCCGCCGCGGAGAATACTTACTTTTAGATAAGGCTACTCGTGGTTTTGTAAGCCATGTATTATTTAATTTACCAACAGAAAAAGGAAAAGGAATCCTTGTAACTCCTACAATTGATGGCAATACTTTAATCGGCCCTACATCTGATTTTGTTGATGATAAGGCAGACTTAGTCACCACCCAAGAAAGAATAGAAGAGGTAATAGAAAAAGTAGAAGATACAGTAACAAATGTTCCAGTTCGCCAAGTTATCACTTCATTTTCTGGAAACAGAGCCCATGAAACAGGTGGTGACTTTATCCTTGAAGAAAGTCAAAAAGGATTTTTTGACTGTGTAGGTATAGAGTCCCCAGGCCTTACTTCTGCTCCAGCCATAGGAAAATATATGGCAAATTTAGTTAAAGAATCCCTAGACTTAGCAGACAATAAAGAATTTAAACCGGGGAGAAATCCTATTCCAAAAACAAGTGAGATGAGTAAAGAGGCTCACAATGAGCTTATAAAAGAAAATCCACTTTATGGAAAAATTATCTGTAGATGTGAAAAAGTAACCGAAGGCGAAATAGTAGATGCCATTCACAGTCCACTGGGAGCAACTACAGTAGATGGCATAAAAAGACGTGTACGTGCAACAGCAGGTAGGTGCCAAGGAGGCTTCTGCTTACCATCTATCATAGAAATATTGTCCCGTGAACTAGGAGTAGATGAAGAAGAGATTACCAAAAAGGGTAACAATTCCTTCTACATTGAAAAAAGAGCTAAGTAAGGAGAGATAAATGCGCGATTATGATTTAGTAATAATAGGGGGAGGCCCTGCAGGACTTTCCGCAGCTGTAAAAGCTTATGATGAAGGAGTGGAAAATATCCTAGTCGTAGAACGTGATGACAGACTAGGTGGTATTTTAAACCAATGTATCCACAATGGTTTTGGTCTTCAAAGATTTAAAGAGGAATTAGCCGGTCCAGAATATGCCCAAAGATTTATAAAAGAAGCCATGGCTCGTGATATCGACATCATGATGAACACCATTGTTCTAGAGCTACGCGAAGATAAATCCGTTTTACTAATGAATGAAGAAAACGGCATGTTTGAAATAAAACCAAAGGCAGTTATCCTAGCTATGGGTTGCCGTGAAAGACCAAGAGGAGCTTTAAACACACCAGGTAGCAGACCAGCAGGAGTTTATAGTGCAGGAACTGCCCAAAAACTTGTAAATATAGATGGGTATTTGCCAGGCAAAAAAGTTGTCATCCTAGGATCAGGTGATATAGGACTAATTATGGCTCGCCGTATGACGCTCGAAGGAGCAAAAGTAGAATGTGTTGCAGAAATAATGCCGTTTTCTGGAGGACTAAAAAGAAATATAGTCCAATGTCTGCATGATTATGACATTCCACTTTATTACTCAACAACCATCTCCGGTATCAAAGGAGATGATAGGGTAGAGGGAGTATACCTATCAAAAGTAGATGAAAATATGAAAGTCATCGAAGGCACAAAAAAATTTGTAGAGTGTGACACAGTATTACTTTCAGTAGGACTTTTACCAGAAAACGAACTAAGCCAAGCGGCAAATATCAAACTAGATAGAAAAACAAAGGGAGCCTATGTTTCAGATAAGCTTATGACAAGTATAGACGGGGTATTTGCAGCAGGAAATGTTCTCCACGTTCATGATTTAGTAGACTTTGTATCAGAAGAAAGTGAACAAGCAGCAGTAAATGCAGCTAAATATATTAAAGGCGAATTTACTACAACTGGCGAAAATAAAATAGATGTGATAGCAGGAGATGGAGTATCCTACACCATGCCTCAATACATTGACTATGAAAATATGGATGATTCAATCATAGTTAAATTTAGAGTAAACAACGTATATCCATCCAGAAAACTTGCTATATACGCAGATGATAAATGTATAGTAGAAAGAAAGAAAAAAGTCCTAGCCCCAGGAGAAATGGAACTACTAAGACTTAAAAAAGAAGATATAAATCCAGACACCAAACAAATCACTGTAAAATTGGAGGAAATATGAAAAAACAATTTACCTGCATAAACTGCCCCATGGGTTGCCAAGTAGTAGTAACCTTGGATGGCGAAGAGATAACAAATATAGAAGGCAATAACTGCAAACGCGGCGAAAACTACGTAAGAGATGAAGTAAAAGACCCAAAAAGAATGGTAACTTCAACAGTAAAAGTAACAGGAAGCAAAGGATACAGCGTCCCAGTAAAAACAGAAACAGCTATACCAAAAGGCCTAATATTTGACTGTATGAGAGAAATAAACAATACAGAAATAAAAGCTCCAGTCCATATAGGAGATGTAGTAATAGCAAATGTGCTTGACACAGGAGTAAATATCGTAGCCACTGATGAGAGAGCGTAATATAAGACCAAGTTGTAAAACTTGGTCTTTTTTATTTTAGCTATATTGAATAAATTGCCAATTTATATAAGACAAATTTTATACACATTTGTTGAAAAATTTTTACTTTTATATTATAATTTACATAGTCGGATATGTATATAAATATAACTGAAAATAACAAGGAGAAAATATGAAAAATAATAAAGCACTAGCAATAGCTCTTTCAGCAGGTCTAGTACTTGGCGGAGCTTTTGTAGCTGATACTACAAATGTAGCTTATGCAGCTTCAGTTGATGATGTAGAGGACCAAAAAGCTATTGCAATAGCTAACATAGGAAATAAACCAAACTTAACAAATGCACAAAGAGAAGCTGCAATCACAAGCATTTCTCAAGCTCAAACAATTGAAGACGTTAATAATGCAGTAGCAACAGCAAACGCTCAAGCAGCAGCAAATGCTGAAGCCGATGCAAAAGGTAATTCAGAATCTTCATCTTCAAATGAGGCAGTAAGTACAGATTACTTATTGGAGTATTTAAAGCCAGTAGTAAACTTCTCAAAATTAACACAAGAAGAGAAAGAAAACTTTGAAAAAAGAATGCGTGCAGCTCAAACACCAGGTGAAGTTTATGATATATATTTAGAAGCAGAAGAGTTAAATAGATCAAGAACTGTTAAACCAAGTGATGAAGAAAAAGAAGAAGTAACACTAAAAGGAACATTCCACTTCCCAGGAAGCAATGGACAAGATGCAACATTTACTGGTGTAGATGGAAAAGATGCTTACGCTAAACTACGTGACTATGCATATTCATTTGAAAAAGAATTTGGCGAACCATCAATCATGAAAAATGACGATGACACATATGACATTTACTACGATTTATATGTAAAACCAGTTGAAAAAGAAGACTTTACAATAACAGTAAAAGTATTTAAACCATTTGCAAAAGAAGATGATTACTATGCAAGTGCAACATTTACATCTGATAGATATGATGGTGACTATGACAAAGCTATGGCTGATGTATGGAACTGGGCAGATGCACAATCAGGTCCTAGAAGGTATAGAGCTGAAGTTGTAAATAAATATGAAATTCACATCCACGAACTAGAAGGAGAAAAAGCTTCAATTCCATGGACTGAATTAATCCCAGCTAGACCAATCATTGTAGACGGGGATGACAATAAACCATTTCCAGTAAATCCAACACCAGTTGATCCAGTAAATCCAACACCAGTTGATCCAGTAAATCCAACACCAGTTGATCCAATTACTCCAGTTGACCCAGTAAATCCAACACCAGTTGTCCCAATTAAACCAGTTAACCCAGTAGGTCCAACTGATGATGAACCAGTAGTTGATACAACAAGCAAAGAAGTAGATGACCTTATCAAAGAATTAGATGATAGAACAGAAGAAATCCAAAAAGAATTGGAAAAAATTGATTCTACTATCACAGATGATAACCAAAAACCAGCTGATGAAGATAAAAAACCAGTTGATGATAAAAAACCTTCTGATGAAGATAAAAAACCTTCTAACGAAGACGATGATGCAAATGCTCAACCAAGCAAAGACAAAGTTGTAGTTAAAGATATCATCAAAGAAGTTAAAGAAGCTGTAAGAGTACCAGCAGCATCTCACAACAACCCTAAAACAGGTGTAGCTGACTTATCAGCAGTAGCAGGCACCCTAGCTATTTCTATGGCAGGTATCGTTGCTACAAGAAAGAAAAACGACTAATTAATCATTGATCAAGGTTAATTAATAATAAAAGATAAACAGAAATTTCTGAATTGTACAATATTATCTGACTAGTAAGACTCGGGCAATAGCCCGAGTTTTATTTTTTATAATTTTGTAAAAAAAGACCTCCACATTTGTGGAGGTTTATTATTTTAATTCTCTTCCTTTTCTTCTATTTCTTCTTTGGAAGTTTCTTTCATTTCTTTGATTAATTCATTAACTCTTTGTTTATTTAGCCTTGATAGGCCCTTTCTTTCTGCATCATACATATCATCCAGAGGTTTATGGCCTAGTTCATCTTCCATTACTTCGAGTACTCTTGGCTTACAAAATTGGCCTTGGCAAAAGCCCATGCCTGCTCTGGTTCTACGTTTTACTGCATCTAGAGTTTCTACTGGGATGCCGCGGTTCATGGCATCTCTGATTGTTTTTTCTGTGACTTGTTCACACCTACAAACAATCCTATCCGGATCGCCAAGTGGTAGGTCTAGGCGGTCTTTGATTTTGTTCATATCTTCTAGTTCTTTATACTCGATGATAGGTTCTCTGTTTGGATTGTAGTCTGGGTCTTCTTCTAAGTCTAGTCCTGATTCTTTTAGGATATTTTCTACAATTTTTGCAATTTCTGGACTAGCGGTGATGCCTGGGGATTGGATGCCTACTACATTTATAAAGCCTTCTACATTTGATTCTTCAATTATAAAATCATGGGTAGAACTTGCTGGACGCAGACCTGTAAAAGACCTTATAAATTCTCTTAGGTTTATTACATCATCTTTTACAGATTTTTGAGCTTCTTCGTAGATATACATTAATCTATCTTCGTGGGTTGATAAATCAATCTCTTCTTCATCAATGGCATCTGGTCCTAGAAGTAAGTTGTTGTGGAAGGTTCTTGTTGCTAGAATTCCCTTTGATTTTTCTGTTGGCACTTGGAAAAGTACGTTATTTAGTCTTTTGCCGGTACCTTTTTGAAATATTAAATATTCTCCGCTTCTTGGGTGGATGTCAAAGTCTGTTTCAGCTATCATTTTTGAAACTATGGCACCTTCAAGGCCTGAAGCATTTACTACATATTTTGCTTTAAGCTCTTTGCCATCTTCTGTTTTTACTACAAAGTGATCATTATCTTTTGCTATATCACAAACTCTTGAGTTTAAAAATAATTCTGCACCATTGGCAACAGCATTTTCTGTAAGGGCTACTACATATTCATAGGGTGAGCAAACTCCAGCTCCCTTACACCATAGGGCTGCGATGGCATTATCTGAAACATTTGGCTCAATTTCTCTTAGTTTTTCTTGGTCTATAATTTCCATATCTGGTAGACCATTTTCTATACCCATGTCATAAAGTTTTTCTAAAGTTTTGATTTCTTCTTCCTCAAATGCAAGGACTAAGGATCCATTTGCTACAAAACCAAAATGCAATTCATTTTCTAATTCTTCAAATTGGGTACGACCTGGATAGCAAATTCTTCCTCTTAACTCATCATGAGGCTCTGCATAGCCTCCGTGGATGATTGCAGAGTTTGCTTTACTAGCCCCCATGCTGACATCGTTTGCTTTTTCTACAATGGCTATATTTAATTTATATCTGGATAGGCGACGGGCAATGGATGCGCCACTTACTCCCGCACCTATTACTAAAACATCATACATATTTTCCTTCTTTCTTAAAAAAGACAAAGAGCAAGTATAGACCTATACTTGCTCTTACTCATTTGTTATTTATTTATATAATTATTATATTATAAATGATAAAATTATCAATAAAATCTAAAATACAATATTATATAAGACTACTGCCAATAGTCCACCTATTATAGGTCCTACAACTGGTATCCATGAGTAGTCCCACATAACATCTGCCTTATTCTTAAAAGGTAGGATTTGATACATGATTCTTGGTCCAAGATCTCTGGCAGGATTTATTGCATAGCCTGTAAGTCCGCCTAGTGACATACCGATAGATACGATTAGTCCATATACTAAAAATTTATCCAAACCAACACCACCAGCACCTTCAACATTAGCAAAACCTAAAATAGCAAATACCAAAACAAAGGTACCAACGATTTCTGATAATAAGTTTCTCCAAGTATTTTTAATAGATGGAGCTGTGCAAAAACATCCACGAACGATGCTAGGATCTTCACTAGATGTATCATCAAAATGATCTTTATATAATAGGTAAACTAAAAGTGCACCTAGCATTGCTCCAAGCATTTGAGCCCCAATGTAATAAGGAACAGTATTCCATCCGATATCGCCTTTATAGGCAAAAGCAATAGTTAAAGCAGGATTAAAGTGAGCACCACTCATTGCTCCAAAAATAGCTGCTGGTATCATAACCGCAAGTCCCCAAGCTATGGTAATTTGTACAGGACCACCACCATACATGCCAGATTTACGGGTCAAAACATTGGCCACAACCCCATCACCCAATAAAATTAGTAAGAAAGTTCCTACTAATTCTGCCACAAAAATATCTCTCATATTAACCTCCAGATTTTAACGCAAAAAGCGAGTGAAAATCTTAACTCGCTCTCTTCGCTATATTTATTTGTGGAAACCTTTTCTGTAAATAGTATAGCATGTATGACAAATTTTATCAATATTTTTGAAAACATTTTTTTGAATTTAGTGTATCAAAAATTAATGACAATTATAAGTATGAACTTTTATAAATAATAAAGTGATAAGTTAAAAAAATGTTATTTATAGACAAATTCTCCTCAGTGTATTAAAATTAAGGCATAAAGTAATATTTTGGGAGGAAGAGATGAAAATTAAAAACTTTATGCCAGTTGCAGCAGCACTTTCACTATCATTAGTACTAGCTTCATGTGGGGCAAACACAGAAGATGCCAACAAAGATGCAGCTACAGAAAATGAAACTAAAGTAGAAGAAAAAGTGGATGAAACAGCTGATAAAACAGAAGAAACAGAAGATAATACAGCTGATGCTCCAGAAGAAGAAAAAGATGAAGAAGAAACAGCGGAAACTCCAACTGGAGAAGAAGTTAGCATTACTATGGTAACAGACTTTGGTGGGGTAAATGATAAATCATTTAACCAATCAGCTTATGAAGGTTTACAAAAAGCTGAAGAAGATGGAGTTGCTACATTCGATTATATCGAAAGTCACAAGGAAGCTGACTTTGTACCAAACTTAGAATCAGCACTTGATTCAGAATCAGACTTAGTTTTAACAGTAGGATATGCTTTATTCCCAGCTACAGATGAAGCGGCAGAAGAAAATCCAGAACAAAACTATGTTATCATTGACAATGCAAACGAAAATGATAGAGAAAACTTACTAGGTGTAAACTTTGCTGACCACCAAAACTCATTCTTAGTAGGATATATCGCAGGTATGCAATCTGAAACAAACAATGTAGGATTTGTTGGTGGTATCAAAGGTGTAATCGTAGATAGATTTGAATATGGATTTAGAGCAGGTGTTGAACAAGCAGCACGTGAAAAAGGTGAACCAATCACAGTTCAAGTTCAATACGCAAACAGCTTTAATGACCAAGCAGCAGGTAAAAACATTGCTGATAGAATGTACCAAGAAGGTGCAGATGTAATCTTCCACGCAGCAGGTGGTGTAGGAATCGGTGTTATCGAATCAGCAAAAGAAAATGACAAATGGGTTATCGGTGTAGACCGTGACCAACAAGATGAAGCTCCAGACAATATGTTAGTTTCAACAGTAAAAGGTGTAGGCGATGCAGTAAGACAAATTATTGACGAATACGCTCAAGGAAACTTTAAAGGTGGAGAACAAACATTTACCTTAGCTGATGGTGATGCAGTAACAATCGCATACGCAGATAATGGTATTGTTAGCCAAGAAATAAAAGATAAAGTAGAAGAATTAAAACAACAAGTAATAGATGGCAAAATCGAAGTTCCAGAAAACGAAGACCAAGCTGTTGAACAAGGTTGGATAGAAAAATAAGAAAGTTATTTGAAGACGAGCTCAAATTGAGCTTGTCTTTTTTAAAAATAAATTTTAAATAAAAATAAAATTATAATGTTTATTTTATAATAATTTCTTTAAAAAAATATTAAATTTACTATTGGAAATTTAATAAATGGGGGTATAAAAATTATATAGTTTTATTTGATAGTACAGTAAAGCAGAAAGAGGATTTTATATGAAGAAAAAAACAAATTTCAAACCAATTGCAGGTGTAGCCTTTGTAGCTGCCCTATCATTTGGATCGTTATTCTTACCACAAAATACCAATTTAATAAATACAGTGTGGGCAGATGACATGACAAGTTATACTAAAAACGATATAGACCCAGTTACCGGAAATGTTTATAGAGAAGAATCTCAAATAAGAAATGATATAAATACTGTAACTAATAATGAACTAAATCCAGCAAGACAAGAATTGAAAGAAGCTGTAGCCCAAAGAGATACAATAAAAACAGAACTTGATAATAACAAAGTAAAATTAGATGATTTAGCTAATCAAGTAACTCTCCAACAGGAAAACTTTGACAAGGCTCAAACTAAATACAATACTTTAATAACAGCAACTAGAAATCTTACAAATCAAGTAAATAGTATCCAGACAGCAATCAATGGTACTACTAACCATATTACTTACTTGGAAGGAAAACAAAAAAATGGCACCATTACAGCAGAAGAAACCAAAGATCTAGCTGATAGTAAAGTCAAATTAACTAATCTAAACAAACAGCTAAATGAGAAAAAAGGTGAGCTTGAGCAAAAAACAAAGGAAAGAGATGCTGCATTAAATTCCTTAGGCGAAGAAGAAACAAAGCTAAATGATCTTACTACTCAATACTATGAGCTTGCTGATACAATATCACAACAAGAAAATGATTACAAAGCGGCTATAGAAAGAGTAAGTACAGCAAAATCCAATCTATATGACATCCAAACTCGTATCATTGATCTAAGAGAGGAACTTCAAAGAGCTCAAGACCACACTCTAGAACTACAAAAAGTAGAGACAGCCAGAAATGATACATTGATTAGACTAGCCCAAGAAAAACCAAATTTAACTTCTGAACAAATTGCAAACTTTGAACAAAGAATTACAGCAGCAACATCAGTAAATGAGCTTACAAATATTATCAAACCTGAAATTCAAGGGGAAGCTAAGAAAAATTTGGATGCTAAAAGACAAGAAGCTTTAAGTGTTCTAGAAGAAAATAAAGCTAACTTAACTGAAACCCAATATAATAGCTTTAAAAACAGTATCGCAAGTGGTAATACACTAGCAGTTGAAAATCAAATCATAGAAGATATCAAAAATACCAGTAATAGAGAGTTAGAGAAAGCTCGTGATGCTTCTTATCAAACCATCATAAATAACTACAATCAGCTAACAGCTGAGCAAAGACAAAGCTTTATGGATCAGATAAAAAATGCTAGTGATGTTGCAACACTGAATAATATCAATAACAATATCACACAAGCAGTAAATGACAATAAAGCCTTGACAGATGCAAAAAATCAAGCTATAGCTGATATAAATGCCTTGCCAACCTTATCAGCTGCAGAAAAGCAAGCATATATTGATAGGGTAAATGCTGCAACAAAGCCATCAGACATCAATCCAATAGTAGATGAAGCAAAAAAAGCCGATGCAGATAAATTAAATGCAGAACGCTTGCAAGCCCAAAAAGACAATGCAAAAACAAAAGTAGATGCACTTGCAGCACTAACACAAGAACAAAGAAATGATTTTAAAAATCAGATAGATAATGCTCAAAGTAAAGATGATATAGATAGTATACTAGCGGATGCAAACTCAGCTAACCAAGATGCAATAGATAAAGCAAACTTGGATGATTTAAAAGCAAAATTAGCAAATGATATTGATAATTTATCTAGCCTATCTGATGAAGAGAAAAATAACTTTAAAAATCAACTAAAAAATGCTGGTAATATAGAAGATGCAACAGCGGTTTATGAGACAGCTCACGCACTTGACACCAACAAAAAAGAAATAGAAGCCATCAAACAAGCTCAAGAAGAGTTAGAAAAAGCTAAAAAAGAAGCAAGTGATTTATTAGATCAAAATACTGTTAATTTAACTAAGGACCAAAATACTGATTTTGCTAATCGTATAGATAATGCTTCAACAGTGGATGGAGTCAATGCAATTAAAGCTGAGATATCTGCTACAGCTCTACAAGGAGCAAAAGATAAGGCATTAAACGAATTAGCTAGCACAAAACCATTAACTATTGATGAACGTGCTGGATATGCTGGTGATATTTCCAATGCAACTACCATAGAAGATGTAAATAGTATTCTTGATAAAGCAAAAGCTCAAAGCGAAACTCATCAGGATAGAATAGATGATGCAGTAACTACTATTAATTCCTTAGATGAATTAACAGCTGAAGAAAAGCAAGCTTACATCGATAGGATAAATAATTCCCCAGATGATAATACAATAAATACAGCAGTAGATGAAGCTACTTCCCTAAATCAAAGCAGATTAGATGAAAAAGCTAAAGCAGAAGAGCTTGTTAAGAAAAAAGAAGAAGCAAAATCTCAAATAGAGGCTCTAAATAACCTAAGAGAAGCAGAAAAAACATCTTATAAAGATCAAATAGATAATGCGTCAACATTAGATGCAGTAAATCAAATCATAGCTGCAGCCAAGCAAAAAGATAGTGACAATGCAAAAGTAGCAAATGATTTGGCTGATTATAAGGCGAAAGCAAAAGATATTATAGGAACTTTAAATAATACGGCAATAGATCAAAGAAATTATTACCGTAATCAAATAGATGATGCTGATAGCATAGAAGCTATAGATAAAATTTTAGAGGATGCAAAAGCCAAAGACGCTGAAAATCTTTCAAACGCTAAGCAAGATGCACGAGATCTAGTAACTTACAATAGAGATTCTATACCAAATTACACTGAATATTATGATAGAATCAAAGCAGCAACAGACATCAATGAAATAAAAGCAATCGAAGCTGAAGTGAATCAAATTATTTCTGATAAAGCTAAAGTAGACAAAGATTTAATAGATAAAAAGAAAGAAGCTTATAAAACTGTCCAAAATAATCAAAATAGCCTAACAAATGATCAAATCTTAGATTTTGATAAAGCAATAGAAAATGCAACAACTACTGACCAAGTAAATGGTATAATCAGTCAAATAAAGGTTGCAGCAAACAATAATAAACAAGCTCTAGAAGATAGAAGAGCTGAAGTATCTGAGTACCTAAGAAATGCAAAACTTTCACCAGAATTTACTAGAGCATTTGCTGAAGCTATTGAAAATGCCCAATCAATCGAAGAATTAAATGCAATTCAAAATGCTATCGATAAAAGAGCTGCTGAAATCCTAGAAATTGCTAGAAACGCTGCCTTTGATCAATTATATGCAAGAGGCTCAGGCCTTACAAATGAACAAAGAAATGAAATAATCGATGCCCTTAGATCTGCGAAAACAAGAGATGAGTTAGCAGATATAATATCTAAGATGGATTCTTATCTTGCAGCAAACGACCTACAAAAGGCTAAAGACGCTGCAAAGGCTGTTATAGACGCGCTTGATAACTTATCAAATAAAGAAGATATCAAAAACAAAATTGATCAAGCAACTACAGTAGATGAAGTAAATCAAATAGTAAAAGATGCTTTATCTAATGATGCCTTAGCTGATGAAAAAGCAGCAGCTGCAGCTAAACTTGCTGATGCAAAATTAGATGATGCTACTACAAATCAATTAGCCCAAGAAATAGCGAATGCCACAACTGTTGAAGAAGTTAAGACAGTAGAAGATAAAATTGACGCAGCTATCGAAGTAAAACAAGCAAATGACCTAGACAATGCTAAGGAAGCTGCCCTAGGTGAGCTAGAAGGTCTTAACCTAAATCCAGCTGACAAAAGAGACTATGCTGATGAAATTGGATCTGCTACAAGTATAGAAGAAATCCAACAAATCATGGATCAAGCTCGTAGCCAATCAGCTACAAATACTGCCCTAGATAATGCTAAAAAAGATGCCTTAAATAGAGTGGAAGGTTCTACACTATTAACTGATGCAGATAAAGCTGAATTTACTGATGCAATTAATGCTGCTAAAACAGTAGAAGAAGTAAACAACATCCTAGCCCAAGTTGCCGCTCGTGAATCACAAAGAAATCAAGAAAATACAGACTTAGCAAATGCTAAAAGAAATGCAACAACTAGGGTAAATGAATCTGGTTTGCTAAATACTGATGATAAAACTGAATTCACATCAGCTATATCAAATGCTACAACTAGAGAAGAAGTTAACAGCATCCTAGATGAAGTTGCAGCTCGTGAAGATCAAAGAAAAGCTGAAGCTGATAAAGCTCTAGAAAATGCAAGAGTAGCAGCAACAGAGAGAATAAATAACTCTACAAGCTTACTTCCAGCGGATAAGGATGCTCTACTTAGAGATATCACAAATGCAAAATCTGTAGAAGAAGTAGAGGCAATAGTAAAATCTCTCTCTGCACTTGAAACTCAAAGAAAAGATGAATTAAAAACAGCAAGAGAAAGTGCAATAGATGAAATTGGAAAGCTTGAAACTATCACAAATGATCAAGAATATATAAATAGAGTCAATGCAGCAACAAGTCCAGCTGAAGTAAATACAATCCTTGCAGAAGCAAGAGCAGCTGACCAAGCTAATAAAGATACAGCAGACCAAAAGGAAAAAGACCTAGCCCAAGCACAAGCTGATGCTATAGCTGATATCAATAAACTTTCAAATCTATCAGCAGAAGAAAAACAAGGATTTATTGAAAGAGTTAATAATGCAACTGATAAAGAAAGTGTAAACTCTGCACTAACTGATGCAAAATATCAAGATGTACAAAATCAAAATGCAGCAAATGACCTTAAGGCCTACAAAAAAGAAGCAAAAGCTACAGTAAATGCCCTAGATAAGCTTACAGATTCTGAAAAAGCAGGTTTTGCAGCAAGAATTGACCTTGCAGCTGATAAGGCAGCAGTAGATGCTATAGTAAAAGAAGCTCAAGATTTAAACGCAAGCAAGCTAAGTTCATCTCAGTTAGAAGCTGCTCGCAAGGCCCTACAAGATATAGTAAGAGATAGCAAAGACCTTAAGCCAGAAGAAAAAACAAGCTTCTTATTAGCGATAGCTAATGCAAATGATATGGCAACTTTAGATGACATAGAAGCACAAATAAGTGATGCAGAAGAAGCTAATAGAAATGCTAAAGCTAATGCAGAAGCTCTAGATAAAGCTAAAGAAGAGGCAATTGCAAAAGTAAATGTCTTAGAAAACCTATCACCAATAGAAAAAGGTGGATATATCGATAGAATCAATGCTCAAACAGAAGCGGGAGCTATCCCACCAATAGTAGCTGAAGCAGAAGCTAAAAATAATGAAAATGGCGCACAAAATGAACAAGACAAAGCTCTAGCAGAAGCAAGAGCAAAGGCAATAGCTGATATAAATGCACTAGATAACCTATCTGCTACAGAAAAACAAGGCTATATTGATAGAGTAAATCAAGCACAAATTGACAATATCCAATCAATCGTAGATGAAGCTAAACAAAAAGCAGCTGAAAATGTATCAAACAGTCAAAAAGAATTAGCAGAAGCAAAAACAGCTGCTAAAGCAGAAATTGATAAACTAACTAACCTTGATGAGACAGCTAAGGATAACTACAAGGCACAAATTGATAGTGCTACTGAAAAAGGTCAATTACCTCCAATTGTCGATGCTGCAAAAGCCGCAGATAAGGCCATAGCTGATGCTAAAAATGAAGCTGATGATAATCTAAAAGAAGCTAAACTTGAAGGTATTGCTACTGTAAATGGTCTAAGTAACCTAAAACCAGAAGAAAAATCTGGCTATATAACATCAATTGGCAATGCTACCTCCGTTGAGGAAGTTAATAGGCTAGTTAAAGATGCTCAAGCTAAAGATAGAGCAAATCAATCAGCAAATGAAGCAGAAACAAAAGCAAAAGAATTAGAAGAAGCTAAACAAAATGCTATAAATACTATAAACGGCCTAGACAATCTAGTTGATAAGCAAGCATATATCGACCAAATCAACTCAGCAACTGAAGTAGGTCAAATTAAACCTATAGTAGATAGAGCTATAGCTGAAAACAATAATAACAAAGCTAACTCAGATGCAGAAGATGCCCTAAAAGCAGCTAAAAATGCTGCTATAGCAGAAATTAGTGCTATGGAAAATATAGATACTGCAAAAGAATACTTCCTAAATGGAGTAGAAAGTGCAAAAACTATAGAAAATGTAAACTCCATACTTGTTGAAGCACGCTCACTAAACAAACAAAATCAACCAACAGATCCAACTCAACCAGGCGAAGGCAATCAACCAGGAGAAGGTACACACCCAGGCGAAGGCAATCAACCAGGAGAAGGAACCCAACCAGGCGAAGGCAATCAACCAGGTGACGGAACTCAACCGGGCGAAGGCACCCAACCAGGTGAAGGTACACAACCAGGCGAAGGCAATCAACCAGGCGAAGGCAATCAACCAGGCGAAGGTACACAACCAGGCGAAGGCAATCAACCAGGCGAAGGCTCTCAACCAGGAGAAGGAACCCAACCAGGTGAAGGCACTCAACCAGGAGAAGGAACCCAACCAGGTGAAGGCACTCAACCAGGTGAAGGCACTCAACCGGGCGAAGGCACCCAACCAGGCGAAGGAACAACTCCTAGCCCTACTCCAAATCCTAGTCCATCTCCAACCCCTTCTGTAGATGTAGATACAGATGATATATCTACTGGTGGATCAACAGGTGGATCTAGCAGCACTGGTACAGAAAGTACAGGTGGATCTACTAGCCCACAAACTAATGAAAATTCAACTGATGATTCGTTAGAAAAAGCTAAAGAGGAAGCAAAAAAAATCGTAAGTAGCCTTGATGACTTAATAGAAGTTGAAAATGGAGCTTACATCCGAGATATTGAAAACGCTCAAACTAAAGAAGCTATTGATAAGATTGTAGAGGAAGCTAAAGCAAAAGACCTAAATAATACTAAGGATCTTGCAAAAGCTACTATCAATGACCTAACTGGCCTAACAGATGCTGAAAAAACTACTTTAGCCGATGGAGTTGCCAAGGCTAATGATAAGACAGCAATTGATAGAGTGATTGCCGAAGCTAAGTCTAAGGACCTTGCTCACAATAAAGAAGCTGCCAAAACAACTGTTGATGCTCTAAAATCTCTAACAGAAGCTGAAAATAAAGATTTTAAAGAAAAAATAGCAAATGCTGATAGCAATGCCTCAATCGAAAGCCTAGTTAGCGAAGCTAAAAAACTAGCAAAAGAACATGAAGCGCAATCAGCAAAAGCTCAAAAACCTGATACTTCAACAGATGACAAGGCTACTGACTCTAAAAAAACTGAAGAAGATGACCATGATGTCAATGCTGCTAAGAAAGAAGAGGGTAAAGAACTTGATTCATTACCTATAAAAGAAAAGAGAAATACAGTGGATAATTCTGCGACTGACGAACAAGCTGTAAAAGTTAGAAAAAATAAAAATTTTGGTAAATTTAATCCAAAAACTGGTGTAGAATCTCTAACTTCAGTTGCTACAACACTTGTAATATCTCTTGCAGCTTTAGGTAAATTTAGAAAAAAAAGAGACTAAATTGGCAATAGAATAAATATAAGATTTTTAAATAAATCCCTATAAATTAGGGATTTATTTTTTGGAATTTTTAAGATAATCCTACTACAAAACTTACATTTATGATATTATTATGTATATACACTTAAAAAAGCGAGGATATTATGGATAAGCATTTTAATGAAAATCCTGTAGTATCTATGAGAAATATTAGCAAGTCCTTTGGAGATAAAAAAGTATTATCAAATGTAGATTTTGACCTACATAAGTCTGAGGTGCATGCTTTGCTGGGAGAAAACGGTGCTGGTAAAACCACACTGATGAATATTTTGTATGGGATGTTTCCACCAAGTGATGGAACTATAAGTATAAATGGCAAAAGCTATACAAATATGACTCCCAAAATGGCCATAGATGCAGGTATTGGAATGGTTCACCAACATTTTATGTTAATAGAACCACTAACAGTTACAGAAAATATAATCCTAGGTTATGAGGAAGATACAGGTCTATTTTTAGATAGAAAGACAGCTCGTGAAAAGATTGAAAATTTATCTAAAGAATACGGGCTAATGATAGATCCAGATGCAAGAGTAGAGGATATTTCAGTTGGTCAACAACAAAGAGTAGAAATCCTAAAAGCCCTATACAGGGGAGCAGATATATTAATATTTGATGAACCAACAGCAGTTTTAACTCCTCAAGAAATCAATGAATTTATTGAAATCATAAATAGGCTAACCACCATGGATAAGTCAATAATAATTATCACCCACAAGCTTGCTGAAATCAAAGCTATGGCTGATTATTGTACAATTATCCGCCGTGGAGAATATATTGATAAGCTGAAAGTAAAAGAAGTTGATGAAAATATATTAGCTGAAAAAATGGTAGGTCGTAATGTAAGTTTTAATGTAGATAAAAAAAGTCAAGAAGCAGGTGGAGTTGTTCTAAAAGTAGAAGATCTTTGGGCAAAAGACCGCCGTGGTGTAGATATTTTAAAAGGACTTGATTTAGAACTACGTGCTGGAGAAATTTTAGGAATTGCCGGTGTAGATGGTAATGGTCAAACAGAATTAATTGATTGTTTAACTGGTATGGCAAAAGCTAACCGTGGTAGCATAATATTAAATGGCAAAGATATTACTAATACATCTCCAAGAAATATCCTAGATACTGGGATGAACTCTATCCCAGAAGATAGGCAAAAAAGAGGACTTGTTTTAGAATATCCTATCAAAGATAATTTGATTTTAGAAAATGTTCAAAAAGAACCTTTTTCTACAAGGGGTAAGCTAAACTTTAAAAACATCGATGAAAACGCTAGAAATTTAGTAGAAAAATTTGATGTTAGACCAAATGATATCAATGAAAAGGCCGTTGCCCTATCTGGTGGCAACCAGCAAAAGGTAATCATTGCAAGAGAAATATCAAATAATCCGGATGTTTTAATAGCAGCTCAACCTACTAGGGGACTTGATGTAGGTGCTATAGAATTTATCCACCAATATTTAGTAGAGCTTAGAAACCAAAATAAGGCAGTTTTATTAATTAGCTTTGAACTAGATGAGGTAATGGACTTATCAGATAGGATTCTTGTAATCTATGATGGTCAAATAGTTGGTGAGAAAAATCCTAAAGAAACTGATGAATTTGAACTAGGAAGACTAATGGCAGGTGGAAAATGACAGAAAATACAAAACAAGTACAAGCTAATAGAAAACTTGCACGTGGTAATTCCAAGCTTTTATTTACCATAATTTCCATTTTATTAGGTTTTTTAGTAGGTGCAATAGTTCTTTTAATATCAGGTTATGATCCGATAGAAGGTTACCAAGCTCTTTTCCAAGGGGTATTTAAGACTCCAAGAAATATGGGATGGGCTATTGTAACATCAACACCAATTATTTTAACTGGACTTGGTGTATGTTTTGCCTTTCAAACAGGACTATTTAATATGGGGGCTGAGGGCCAATTTATAATTGGTACTATAGTTGGATTTTTAGTTGGATACAAATTACCATTACCACCAATCCTTCACCCAATTGTTGCAATTATTTTAGGAATGCTAGCAGGAGCCTTGTATGGAGCCTTGGCTGGATTTATAAAAGCACGTTTTGGTATCCATGAAGTTATTTCAACTATCATGTTAAACTGGGTAGCCTTTTACTTTCAAAACTTTATTGGCTATGCTAATCAACAACCAAACTCTATGGCTTCTTTTGATGTCTTAGATAGTGCTAAGATTACTATGTTTGATAAGGCGACCGTAAAGACTTTTGGGCCATTTTTTAAAAAGTTTTTTAAAGCACCTATCCATTATGGAACAGTACTTGCAATTATTGCAGTAATTGTAGTTTGGTATATTTTAAAAAAGACTGTTTTGGGTTATGAATTAAAGGCAGTAGGCCTAAACCGTGAAGCCAGTGAATACGGTGGTATTGATTCTGGTAAAAAAATTGTCCAATCAATGGCAATTTCTGGAGCAATATGTGCCCTAGCTGGAGTTACACAAATACTAGGATTTACTTATGCACTTTCCATAGTTTCTGCTATGGATAACTATGGTTTTGATGGTCTTGCTGTTTCACTTTTAGCAGGAAACAATCCAATTGGAGTAATTTTCTCTGGCTTATTTTTTGGATCATTAAAATATGCAGGTAGCAACATCCAAAGGGTGATGGGTGTGCCAACAGAAATAATCAATATTATTATAGGTACTATTATTCTATTTACAGCTGTGCCTTTAGTATTTAGAATTATTAGAGCAAAACATAGAAATAGAAAAACTACCAAAAAATTAGCTAAGCAAGAACAATCTCAAGCTATGATCAAAGAAGAACTAATAGATGCTAAAGATGAAAAAGTAGTTACAAAAGAAGAAGTCAAGCTTGATGAAAAAGCTGTTGACCAAGATGTAAGTTTAGAAAATACTGCAAAGAAAAATCGAGTAGAAAATGAACTTCCACCAAATATAATAAATGAAACTGGGGAAGATATCATAGTAAGAACTGTAGAAAGTGAGGAGGAGTAAGATGAATTTAGTAATGCTCGCTTTAATAATCGGAAATACTTTTTCAAATGCTGCTCCAGTACTTTTTGCAGGTCTTGGTGGTATGATTAGTGAAAAATCTGGTGTAGTAAATATAGGACTTGAAGGAATGATGACCATAGGTGCCCTAGTTGGAGCAACTGTGGGTTATAAGCTAGGCAATCCTTGGCTAGCATTTTTAGCTGGAGGACTTGCTGGAGCATTTTTCGGTCTTATCCATGCCTTTGTTTCAATTTCTCTAGGTGGGGACCAAACCATATCTGGTATAGCACTAAATACTCTAGGGCCTGGTTTATCGCTATTTTTAGCAAGATTATTCTTTGATGGAGCTAGCCAGACTCCTTCTATTCCTTTGGAAAATAAGATTCCAAGATTATTTAGAGGATCTAGTAACCAAGCTATCCTAAATATTTTTGGCCAATATGCAACTGTTTATATTGCCCTTATAATGGTAGCAGTGCTTTATCTTTTCCTTTATAAAACCAAATGGGGGCTTAGAGTTGTTGCAGTAGGAGAGCATCCAAAGGCTGCAGAAACACTAAACATATCAGTAAAAAAAGTGCGCTACTGGTCAGTAATCTTTTCAGGATTTATGGCAGGTCTTGGTGGAGCAAGCATGTCCCTTGCAGTAGTAAGTAGCTTCTCCCAATCACTAATTGCAGGACAAGGTTATATTGCCCTTGTAACAGTAATATTTGGTAACTGGAAACCACAAGGTGTGCTAGTTGGTTCTTTATTTTTTGGCCTTGCCCAATCAATAGCAACATATCTTGGAGGATCAGCTGTAAATGTGCCAATAGAATTTATTTCTATGATTCCATATGTAGCTACCTTATTAATCTTAATAATCTTCCAAAGAAGGTCAAAAGCACCAAAGGCATCCGGTAAACCTTATTTAACTATAGATAATATATAATTTAGTAAATATAAACCCTTAATAGGGTTTATATTTTTGTCAAAAAGTTGTATATTATAATATATAGCTTTAAAAGGAGCAAGTATGAATTGTACTAATTGCGGTGCAAAGGTAGATGACAGCGCAAGATTTTGTCCTGTATGTGGCCATAAGCTAAAAGCAGATAGCAATGAAGTTTTAAGCCAGCCACTAACTGAGAATAAAAGTGTTGTAGAAAAATCCACCTATGAATCGATTAAACAGAATGAAAATTTAATAGAAGATAATAAAAAATCTGAACCAAGTGAGAAAAAAACAAATAGGATAAAAAAATTTGTAAGTTCTTTTACTAGCAAAAAAAGTCCAAAGAAAAAGAATGATAAGAAAACTGAAGGGGAAATAGCTGAGGAAATTTTTGATAATGACAATAATTATAGTCATTTAAACCAGAAAATAGAACCTGAAAAGGCAAAGGCTAGTGATATCCCACCATCCTATTATGGTTATAATCCAGTGGATGATAGGCAGAGAAAAGAACTTAGAAATCCTGGATTTTTAAATGATAATCCGTCAGATTATGTTCAAAACAAAGTTTTACATAGTAAAAATAAGAAAAATATAACAGCTTCAGAAGAAAATATCAAGCAAGACCCATTAGAAAATGAAAACAATCTTTCAACTCAAATGCGTATTGCTCAAAATATGGCTAGGGCCCAAGGCTATGCAAATACAGAAAATGAAAAGCCTAGCGAGCCTATAAAAGATCAAGTTTCTTATGATGATATTCCAAACGAATTTGTAGAGGCAAGGATTGCTAGGCAAATTCATGGTCGCGGTCCAAAAATGGGCTACAAAAAGCCGGTAAATGATTATTATGAAACAAACGGCAGAGCCAATGCTGCTAATAGACCCATAGCAGGTGCAGACCAAGAAGTAATTAGCTATGAACCAGCATCAACAAATGAAGATAATCTAATAAATGATAAGCAAGAAGTAAAAGAAGATACGATAAAAAAAGAAAAAGAACCTTTCAAATTTAAACCGATTTATCTTTTACCTCTACTAATCATTGCCCTAGCCCTGGCAGGGGTATATTTTATAAAAAACCGCAAGGCGCCAGAGGTAGAAGTAGATCTTAGCGAATATATAGATGTAGCTTATAACGGAGATGATGGAGCAGCTAGCCCAAGCGCAACACTAAACACATCAAAATTATTGGCAGACCATGGTAATGACATAGCCTATGTAAATAAGGATAGGAAAAATGACCAATATTCATCACCAGCCAACCAATTGGTAGATGATTTGGAAAAAAGCACAACCTTCCAATTTAGCAAGGACAGTAACTTATCAAATGGTGAGGAAATTACAGTAGTAGCAAATGTTTCTGATAGTTCTATCATGGATGATTACAATATTATGTTTACAAATACTATAAAATCAGTAATTGTAGATGGGTTAATCACCCAAGAATATGTCGATGCCTTTGAATATATGGATGTAAACTTTGAAGGTGAAAGTCCAAACATTAGCTTAACAGCAAGCTTTAAAGAAGATGCACCGGAATACTTACAAAATATAGAAATTATCCCAAGCAAAACCAGTGAATTATCTAGTGGGGAAGAAGTAAATATTAGCCTAAACTATGATGAAGAAGAATTATTTAATTCTTATGGCATAAGGCTTGATCCAACAGATAAAACATTCACAGCTCCAGGAGAAGCAACAGAAGATAGCGAAGCTGCTGATGAAGAAACACCAGCTAGTGGAGACCTAGAAGGTGGATATATTTCTACAATTGATAATTTAAATGACGATTTATTAGGTACATTAAAATATAATGCAGGCCAATTAATAAGGGAAACATTTGGCGGAAGATCATTTACAGAAATAAGTGATATAAACTATTTAGGAGCTATAACAGGATCAGATGCAAGTGCTGAGCTTAAAAATAGAGTAATGCTTATTTATGAAGTAAAAGCAAACGAAGACTATGAAGGCCGTTATACAAATCAATTTACCTACTACACCTTCGTAGAATATCAAAATGTAAAAGACAACAAAGATGATGGAGACTTCTACCAAGAAGGACCTATCACAACAGATAATGAAATTTTCCACAAATTTTTCGTAGAAGATGACTATACCTATTACGAAATTCCGTACTATGGATTTGCTTTCTTAGAAGAAGTAATCACAAGAGCAAACAATGCCCTATCAGGGCTTAATATCGAAGATTCTATATCAGTAGATGTCTCAGAATACTTTGCTAAATCTGATGGAGTTTCTGGCGAATACCAAGGTAATGGAACAAGATTGTCATTAAATGAAGATGGAACTTTAAGATATAAATTAGATCAAAGAGTGCATACAGGACAATGGCAAGAAAATGGATCAGATGTGACCTTAACTATAGAAGGGGTAAATGTAGATACACCAATCAATGCGAAATTTGAAAATGGAGCATTAAATGTAGCAGAACAAGGTGAAATGACAGGACAAACATTCAATAAAATGGAATCCTACTAAGGATAAAGCCGATAAGATAAAACTTATTGGCTTTATTTTTTTTAGAATATGAAAATTAAGAAGTAAAAAACAAAGTTTGAAAGTCTCATAGAGCAAGAATAGATTTCTCCATTCCGCTACCGCTCCAGTCGAAATGACAAGGGGGGTAGCTTTAATATTAAAATTGACAACCTTATATATAAATTAACATGGTATTCGTCAAAAACTTAAAATAAAGATAAAGAGGAAAAAATAAGAAAATAAAGCTAGAACAAAGCAACCCCTTCCTTGTCATCTCGACTAAGTGCAGCGCACGGAGAGATCTACATAAGGGTCAGACATGCTTCAACGTAGTTATTAAAGAAAAGCATAAAAATTAATTTAGTATACAATTAAATTCTAAAGTTTAAAAGTCTCATAGAGCAAGAAAAGATTTCCCCATTCCGCTACCGCTCCAGTCGAAATGACAATGGGGGAAGCTTAAATATTAAAATAGACAATCTTATATATAAATTAACAGGGTATTCGTTAAAAGCATAAAATAAAGATAAAGAGGAAAAAATAAGAAAATAAAGCTAGACCAAAGCAACCTCTTCCTTGTCATCTCGACTAAGCGCAGCGCACGGAGAGATCTATATAAGGGTCAGTCATGATTCAACGAGGTTATTTAAAGAAAATTATAAGAATTAATTTAGTATACAATTAAATTTTAAAGCTTAAAAGTCACATAGAGCAAGGATAGATTTCTCCATTCCGCTACCGCTTCAGTCGAAATGACAATGGGGGGAGCTTAAATATTAAAATAAGCAATCCCCTTCCTTGTCATCTCGACTAAGCGCAGAGCACGGAGAGATCTACATAAGGGTCAGACATGCTTCAACATAGTTATTTAAAGAAAACATAAAAATTAATTTAGTATGCAATTAAATCTTAAAGTTTGAAAGTCTCATAGAGCAAGGATAGATTTCTCAATTCCGCTACCGCTCCAGTCGAAATGACAATGGGGGGTAGCTTTAATATTTAGATAAATATGCAAATAATGTACTTTATCTATATCAAAGTATGAATTTCTAGCTAAGAATACTCTTAAAAAATTTCAAAAATATGCAAAAAAAATATGCGGTCATGCAGCTTTACTTGGTCGGGGTGAAAGTATCCGAACTTTCTAGCCTCATTTTCTCAAAGCCGTGTGGTACAATCTATAATTAGGTACAAAAAAAGCAGCAATTTTTAATTACTGCTTATAATTTGGTCGGGGTGAAAGGATTCGAACCTTCGACCTCATGTTCCCAAAACACGCGCGCTACCAAGCTGCGCCACACCCCGTTAAGTGATTACTATATAAGTATACAATCTTTTTTTATCTATGTCAAGAGTTTGTAAAAATTTTTTTAAATTATTTTTACAAAACTATTTTTAGACCTCTTTGGAAGAAGTCTGCTATAATAATACCATAAGAAAAATGAATTGTAAAATATTATTAATATTTAAGGAAAATATATGATTATTCTAGATGCAAAAGATTTTTCTAGTAAGGAAGAATTTTATAGATTATTAAATGAAAATATTGATTTCTACTACTATGTAGAAAACTTAGATGCCTTATATGACTTTTTAGTGACTACCGACTATGATATAAGGATAATTAATTATAGGTGTATATTTATAAATTTAGAAGAATATGGACAAAGATTAATAACTGTATTTATTGATGCAGTTAAAGATTATGGTGCAAAAGTAAGTTTGGAGTATGGCAATGGTATATAAAAATAAGCAAAGACAAATGAGGGATTTTGTAATAACAGAACTTATAAAAGGAAGGCTTAGATATGGTAGCCCCCTTTTTGAAAAAAAGTTTTTTACAAGTAAGTTTAAAGTAAATCCTTCCTATGTGGATGATGTCTTAATAGACTTAGAAAAAGAAGATATCATTAGAAAAAATGGGGATAGGTATATAGTTTTTGCAAGTGATGAAAAAATTGCTTGGCTAAAAGATGAATTTTTACATGAATATATTAATGATTTTCTAGCAAATTTAGATAATATAAATGTAAGTTTAAATCAAGCAATTGAAGTTTTAGAACAAAGGAATATGGCAAATGGCTAAGGCGATAGAAGTTAGAAATTTTACAAAAAAATATAAGGATATTCTTGCCCTAGACGATGTTACAATAAATATGAGTCTTGGAAAAATAACAGGGGTTCTTGGTCCGAATGGATCTGGAAAAACTACTTTATTAAAGGCCCTAGCAGGTTTTATCCGTCCTGATAGTGGAGAAATAATTTATGCAGGGGAAAAAATGAATAAACTTGATAAAAATAGGCTTGCTTATTTGCCAGATGAAAAATTTCTTTTTGATTATCAATCTATAAAAGAAGCAGGGCTTATGTATAAGGACTTTTTTATTGATTTTGATTATGAATTATTTGAGAAAACTTTAGAATATTTTCACCTAAATCCGCAAGCAAAAATAGCTAGTCTTTCTAAAGGAGACTACAAAAAGTTAGGGCTTTGTTTAAACTTAGCCCGTAATACAGATATTTATATATTTGATGAACCTCTAGATGGACTTGACCCCATATCGACTGCAAAAATTATAGATCTTATCATTGATAAGATGAGTGATGAAAAAACATTTATAATCTCAACCCACCAGATAGAGACTATTGAAAATTTATTTGATGAAGTCATTTTCTTATCTAGGGGTTCTGTTCATGATTTTGCTCCTGCTAGAGATATCAGAGACTATCATGATATGGATTTGGCAGATTATTATGATGAAATATATTTAGGATAATTATGAATAAGTTAGTAAAATACGATTTAAAAGCAAGCAAAGGATTTATAAAAAATATACTAATCCTACAAATAATTTTAGTTGGCCTAAGTTTTTTAGGTCACGGAATTTTAAGTAATAGTTACTTGACCAACCCAGTTTTTGCCAATGGAATATTTACCTTATCTATTTTATTTTTTGTAATAATTAATCTAATATATATGGTAAAAATCCTAAGCTTTGACTTTAAAAGCGAGGGTACTATACTAAAATTTTCTCTTCCTTATGCCCAAAACAAAAGTATAGGGGCAAAAATAATAAACCTAGCCTTATTTTATATAGTAAATATGATTTTTCTATTTATATTTTTATGGGCCCTAAAATATAAAATATCATCAGATATCATATATTTTCTAGCGATCGGTCTAATCTGGCTACTAATATGTGCAAGTCTTATTTATTTTTTTATGCAAATTAATAGGTTTAAGCAAAAAAACTTATACAAGGTCTATGGATTTTTGATAATCCTTGCCATTTTTGCCCTGGGTTTTATAAGCTGTAAATACTTTTCATTTGTCTTAGTAAATGGGGCTATCCAGCATGCTGGGCCTATGAATTATGCCTTTGTTTTTCCATTTGCAGTTGGGTCTATGGATCTTTATAAAAATATAAGTCCAATGGTTTATTACTTTATAGTTTTATTAGTAGTTATTTTAGTAAATAAGAAAAATATGGAAAATAATATAGATTTATCATAGGAGATGTAATGAATGAAGTAAAAGAACTTATAAGAGATTCAAATAATATAGTATTTTTTGGTGGAGCAGGAGTTTCTACAGCTTCTGGTCTGCCAGATTTTAGGTCAGCAACAGGTCTTTATAACAAGGAAAATAATTCTAATTATTCTCCAGAATACATGCTAAGCCATGATTTTTTTGCAAATCACCCAGATGAATTTATAAAATATGTAAAAGAAAATCTGATGATAGAAGGTGTTTTGCCAAATGATTGCCATTATGCCCTGGAAAAACTTGAAAAAATGGGAAAATTGCAAGGAATTATTACCCAAAATATAGATGGTTTCCACCAAAAGGCTGGAAGTAAAAATGTTATAGAGCTTCATGGAACATTAAATGATTATTATTGTGTTTCTTGTGGCGAAAAATATGATTTAGCCTATGTAAATAAATTCACAGATGTGCCAACATGTGAAAAATGCGGAGGTATTGTGCGTCCTGATATTGTCTTATATGGGGAAGGGCTAGATCAAAATAATATTTCCCATGCTATAAATTTAATATCTCATGCAGATGTTTTAATAGTTGGTGGCACATCACTTGCAGTGTACCCAGCAGCAGGCCTAATTGATTTTTATAATGGCAACAAGCTTGTTTTAATCAACAAAGATGATACAGGTAAGGAAAGTGCTGCTGATTATGTTATTAAAGGGGATATTAGTAAAATAATGAGAGAGTTAGTTGAGGATATTGATGAAAGATAGATTTAATATAGATGAATACGGCATATTTTTGATATGGCTTGGGATTATTTTTAGTCTTTTAGCCTACTTTACCCATTCCCAATTTTTAGATGCCTTAGCTTTAGTAAATGTAATCTATGCTATATTTAGATTTTTTTCTAGAAATAAGACCAAAAGAATGACAGAAAATATGCAATTTAAGCAAAGATTTTTAATTCCTATTAAAAAATCATTTAAAGGATTTAAAAATGAAACTGTAGGAGATAAAAACTTCAAATACGTTTCTTGCCCTCAGTGTGGCCAAAAATTACGTATACCAAAGAAAAAGGGAAAAATAAAAGTAAGGTGTCCAAAGTGTGGGACTAAGTTTGATGCTAGAAGTTAATTCTAGCATCTTTTAAATTAAAGCAATAAGTTGTATAATTTTTCTAGAAAGAGGGGTTAAAAATGGAAAGAATAATAGGAACAAGATCACTAGGACTTCGTGCACCAATTATTGAAAAAGGTGATAATTTAGAAGATATAGTTTTTGAAATTGTAAAAAAAGCAAGTGAAAACCACGATATTACAATTAATGATAAGGATGTAGTCTGTGTAACAGAATCTCTTGTAGCACGTGCTCAAGGAAATTATGCAAGTATTGAGCAAATTGCAAAAGATATCAACAACAAATTTAGTGGAGATGAATTAGTAGTTTTATTTCCAATCTTATCTAGAAATAGATTCTCTATTTTATTAAAGGCTATAGCTTTATCTGGCAAAAAACTACATATTTGCTTATCTTATCCACAAGATGAGGTAGGAAATTACTTGATGGATGAGATGGATTTATTTAATAGCAATATAAATCCTTACCAAGATGTATTAGATATAGATCAGTTTAGAAAAATTGCAGGAGAATATAGACACACCTTTACTGGTATGGACTATCCAGCTTTATATACAGAGCTTGCACCAAATTCTGAAATACATTTTCTAAACAATCCAGTAGATAGTTTAAAGTTTGCTGATGAAGTTTTAGTTTGCTCAATCCATACTAGAAATATTATCAAAAGACAATTAAAAGAAGCAGGTGGGAAAAACATCCTATCTCTTGATGAAATATTAAATGAACCTGTTGAGGGTTCAGGATTTAATAAGGACTATGGTCTATTAGGTTCAAATTTATCTACAGAAGGGGAAGTAAAACTTTTCCCTAGAGATGGAGAAGATTTTGTAGCAAACCTACAAAAAAAATTAGTAAATCATTTTGATAAGCAAATTGAAGTTATGATTTATGGTGATGGGGCCTTTAAAGATCCAGTTGGAAAAATCTGGGAACTGGCAGACCCAATTGTTTCACCAGCATTTACAAAAGGGCTCAGTGGAACACCAAGTGAATTGAAAATAAAATATATAGCAGACAATGAGTTTTCTGATCTATCAATTGAGGAAAGAACTTCTGCAATGGTAGCTAGGATTTCTAAAAAAGAAAAAGAACTAGTCGGCAAAAACGAAACACTTGGAACAACTCCAAGACAAATCACAGACCTTCTAGGTTCTCTAGCTGACCTTACATCAGGATCAGGAGATAAGGGTACACCTATTGTTCTAATCCAAGGATATTTTGACAATTATTCAGATAATTAATTTATAAGGAGCATTAGCTGTGGATGGATCTGACCGCCAAGAAAAGAAGGATAATAAAGTTTTTGGCACAAAATTTGTAAATGATTATATAGAAAAAAGAGCAGAAGCAAAGTATAACCACGACCCCATGGATGAGCTACAAAGATATCTTATGATGTCTTTTGCAGCTATCCTTATGGCTTGTGGGACCCACTTTTTTAAATATCCAAACTCCTTTGTAATTGGTGGAGTAGAGGGGATGAGTATTATCGCATCCACCTTTGTGCCCTTTACCCGCCCTCAAATTACACTTTTTATAAATTTAGTTTTACTTACTATTGGATATTTTGTTTTAGGTAAGCATTTTACGCTAAGAACTAGTTTTGTTGCTATTTTAAATTCGCTAACAGCCCTAGGTCTTGATTATATAGCACCCATTGCTGGACCACTTACTAATAATAATTTGTTAGAACTTATTTTTACCTTACTCATATCAGCCTTTGGGTCAGCTATCCTATTTAACCTAGCGGCAAGTTCAGGTGGGACTGATATCATTGCTATGATAATTAAAAAGTATTCATCCCTTGAAGTAGGCAAGGCACTTTTGTGTGTAGATAGTATCTTTACAATAGCATCTATATGGATATTTGATATAGAAATAGGTCTTTTATCAATCTTAGGTTTGCTTTTAAAGGGAATCTTTGTAGATGTTATTATCCAGTCTCTAAATACTGATAAACTTTTTATAATCATAACTACAAAACCAGAAGAAGTAGGCGAATTTATACGCGAGGACTTAAATAGGTCTGCTACTGTTATGAATGGGGTAGGGCTTTATAAGGGCATACACAGATTTGTATTTTTATCTGTCTTATCTCCAAAAGAAGCTCCACTATTTAAAAAATATATAAAAGGAGTAGATCCATCAGCCTTTATTACCATTATCAATACATCAAAAATCATTGGAAAGGGCTTTTACCTAACCAGTGATAAAGAGTAGGAGTAAAAGTTGAATATATTAGTAAGTTGCGACACAAATTATATAAAACCTCTAAAAACTATGTTTTATTCTTTATTTTTAACCAATAAAGCTGACATAGATATTTATATCATGCACTCATCTATTAGTGATGAGGATATAAAAGATTTAGAAGAGTATGTAGAGGAAAAATCAAATAAAAAAGCAAGGTTAATAAATGTAAGGGTAGAAGATGAATTTTCAAATGCCCTTACAACTTTTTATTATACAAGCGAGATGTATTATAGACTGATTGCCTATAAATATCTGCCAGAAGATTTGGATAAGATTTTATATTTAGACCCTGATATTTTGGTATTAAATTCTTTAGATGAACTTTATAATGAAAGTTTTGATGATAACTTATTTATGGCTGCCATCCATACAACTCCAACTGTCCAATCAGCCAATAAGGCGAGACTTATAGTAACAAGCGAAAAAAGAGATATAAACAATTACTATAATTCTGGGATATTAATGATAAATCTAGCTAAGGCTCGTAAAAATTCTTATGAAGATAAGATAATAGCATATGTAAATTCTACATCCAAGGCAGGGTTAATGATGCCTGACCAAGATTTGTTAAATGTAGTTTTTAGAAATGAGATAAAAGAAATACCAGAGCTTAAATATAATTATGATGCAAGGAGATTTTCAACCTATAAAATTCTTTATAATTATGAAATAGAAGATGTCATGGCAAAGACAGCCATATTGCATTTTTGTGGTAAAAGAAAGCCTTGGCTTGAGAATTCCTTAGGGAAATTTAACTCCCTGTATAAGTTTATGTGGCAAAGAGCACTCTATAATTAGGGTGCTTTTTTTAATTGAAATGTGTAGAAAATAAGTGTAAAATAAGAATGAGAAACTATGGATGGAGAATTATATGAAGTCAAAAAACAAAACTTTTAAGTATCTTTGTCTTTTAGTGGCTTTATTTAGTATTCAACCATCCTATGCTGAGCAAAAAGAGGAAAATCCTCCAGTGACCCAGCAAACAGACATAAAAAGTGGGGATGAAATAACCATCACAGAAGTAGAACCGGCAGAAACTACTAAAACCACGGCACCTGTTACAGTTGAAGAAAATAAGCCGCAAAAGCCAGCTAGTAATAAACCAGTAGAAAAAGAAACAGAAAAACAAGAAAATAATGTAAAAACGACTCCCACCATTGATCCTAGGGCCACTGAGGTAAATGAGAGAGTAAATCAAAAATATAGGGAAGAGCAAAAGGCTAAGCAAAATCAAAAAATAGAAACAAAAAACGAGCCAGCCTCTAAACCAGAAGCAACCCCTAAGACTAAAAACGAAGAAATATCTAGTAAAGAAATAGATGCATTAATAAAAGAGCTTGATAAAAATACATCAGCTATTAAGTCCCAGCTAAAAAATGCAAACTCAAATGCCGGTGAGTCTAAAGAAGTAGAAGACTACCAAAAAGCAGTAGACCGTGTAAGCGATACTATAAAATCAGATGCTCTTAGCAAAGAAGATAGCGAAAAAATTGCTAAAGCAACTAATAAAATTGTTGCAGAATACAATAAAAAAATAGAATCAGCAAAAACTGCAGCAGAAAAAGAAGCTTTAGTCAAAGAAGCCAGCCAAAAGATAAACGAAAGCTTGGTAAAGGTATCTAGGGATCTAGCTAAAAAAAATAAAGAAGATTCATCAATATATGATCAAAAAAATGAGACATTAGTATTAGAAATAGAAGCTCATGATAAAGATAGCAATGATGAAGATAAAAATATAAGGGTAACAAAAACTACATCCTTAGAAAAATCACCAAAACTTGCTGGCGAAAATAAGCAAGATCAGTTTTTTAAATTGGCAGTTGGAATATTTGTCGTTTTACTAATATCCTTATCAGTAAGCCTTGCTTATATTTTAAAAAAGAATGATAGAAAAGTTTTATAAGTCCTAAAGGACTTATTTTTTTATTAAAAAATGTAAAACAAAAAGAGGCTTAAGAAAGCCTCTATCATTTTAATATTATTCTTGTGGTTCGAACATATCTTTGCCTACTCCACAAATTGGGCAAACCCAATCTTCTGGAAGTTGGTCAAATTCTGTACCAGCTTCGATTCCGTTATCAACATCTCCTTCAGCTGGATCATAAATGTATCCACATGCTGTACATACGTATTTCATACCAATGTCTCCTTTCATTGTTATTACATTTATATTATACCACTTTTTGCAACTTTTAATACATATTTTATTATGAGGATAAAAATTTTTCTCTTTGGGTATAAAATTACTAGCTTAAGGAGTGTATTATGGAGATTATCAGAAATCTCATACATAGTGACCTGGCCCTTATAAAAGAATTTAGAGATGAGACCTTAGATTTTTTAAAAGATTCATCCTATGATGATGATGTTATCTTTAAAATAAGGCTAATTTTAGATGAGCTAATTACAAATTCTTATAAGCATGGCAATCAAAAAAATTATGAAAAAATGATTGATATTATAATGCTTTTAGACAGGGACTATTGTATGATAAAAGTAAAAGATGAAGGTGAAGGAATAAACTATACCAAAGAAGGTGATATGCTAGCAGACCACGGTAGGGGTATAAAGCTTGTATATAACTTAGCCGACAATTTAATAGTGCAAGATAATACTATTTCAGCTTTTTTACTTTTTGATAAATGAAAAGTTAGTTATAACACCTAGACATCTTTTTTAGCTAGGTGTTTTTTTATTATATTTATTGATAATATATCCACAATCGATATAATATATTGATAGAATTTATAAGTTTGAAAGAAGGAATTATGAAAAGAGACGATGTAAGAAATGTAGCCATTATTGCCCACGTTGACCACGGTAAAACTACCCTAGTAGATGGGCTTTTAAGAAGTTCTGGAACATTTAGGGATAACCAAGAGGTTAATGAGAGAGTAATGGACTCAAACAGTATTGAAAAAGAAAGAGGAATTACAATTCTTTCAAAAAATACTGCTATCCACTACAAAGATACAAAAATAAATATTATAGACACCCCAGGCCACGCGGACTTTGGTGGCGAAGTAGAACGTGTTTTAAATATGGCTGAGTCTGTGGTTTTAGTTGTAGATAGCCACGAAGGACCTATGCCACAAACAAAATTTGTTTTAAGAAAGGCAATTGAACTTGGCCTGCCAGCTATTATTTGTATAAATAAAGTTGATAGACCAGATCAAAGAATTGATGAAGTAGAAGATGAAGTCCTAGATTTATTTATCTCCCTTGATGCAGATGAATCTTATCTAGAAAGTCCATTTATATACGCATCAGCTAAAAATGGCTGGGCATCCTTAGAAAAAGGTGTTGTAAAAGACGATATGGCAGACTTACTTGATACAATTATTGACTACACACCAGCCTTTGAAGCAGATGAAAATGCTCCATTTAAGGTTTTAGTTTCAACAACTGACTACAACTCATTTTTAGGATCAATTGCTATTGGTAAAGTTGAACAAGGTGTTATAAAGAAAAATGCCAATGCAGTAATTACAAATTATAACGAAGAAGATCGCCATCAAAAATCAAAAATTGTCACAATTTATGAATTTGACGGCCTAGAAAGAGTAGAAGTAGAAGAAGCAAAATTTGGATCAATAGTAGCCCTATCTGGTATGGAAGATATTTCTATTGGGGATACTATAGGTACAGAAGAAGATAGCGAACCAATCGAGTTTACAAAAATATCTGAACCAACTCTTTCTATGACTTTTTCAGTAAATGACTCACCTTTTGCAGGTCGTGATGGTAAATTTGTAACCAGCCGCCACTTAAGAGAAAGATTATTTAAAGAAAAAGAAACTGATGTTTCGCTAAAAGTAGAAAACACTGATTCCACTGAAAGTTTTAAAGTTTCAGGACGTGGGGAACTTCACCTATCAGTTTTAATCGAAAACTTAAGACGTGAGGGCTATGAATTCCAAGTTTCTAAACCAGAAGTAATGTTTAAAGAAATCGACGGAAAGAGAAATGAGCCGATAGAAATAGCAACAATTGATGTTGACCAAGAATACACAGGGTCAGTTATAGAAAAATTAGGTCGCAGAAAAGGTGAGCTAATCGATATGACTCCAACCTCATCAGGCTATACAAGAATGGTATTTAGAATCCCAGCTCGTGGTTTAATTGGTTATAGGACAGAATTTTTAACAGATACAAAAGGAACTGGTATTCTAAACTCAGAATTTGAAGAATACGCTCCATATAAGGGAGATATCGAAACCCGCCAAGACGGATCGCTTATTGCAAGTGAACAGGGAATTGCCAGAGCCTACGGACTAAACTCTGCCCAACCACGTGGACTTTTATTTATAGAAGCAGGAGATGAAGTTTACGAGGGTGAAGTAGTAGGTATGAATGCCAAGGGCTTAGATATAGATGTAAATGTATGCAAAACCAAAAAATTAACCAATACTCGTGCTTCAGGATCAGATGATGCAATTGTATTAACTCCTCCAAAGAAAATGAGTGTGGAAGAGATGATGGAATTTGTAGAAGATGATGAACTTATAGAAGTAACTCCAAATAATTTAAGAATTAGAAAAAGAATCCTAGATAGTAATCTAAGATATAAGTCAAAGAAAAATAAATAAGAGGTTCTTATGGATAGAAGGTTTGAAAGAACGCTTAGCCAAATCTTAAGTGTTGTAGTTCTGCTAGTTTTTTTAATAACTATAATATCAGCAAATTTTAATATATGGCTAATTAGCTACATTTGGTCAGCAGGATTTATTCTAGCATGGATTTTGATGCTTATTTTTGGGCTCCATGTCCTATTTCAAAAAAAATCTTATGGCATGTCTATATTTGTAGCAATCATTACAGCCCTTGCCTTTACTTTTTTAAGTGTGCCTGCAATCCTAGTTTTAGCTAGGTTTATACCAGGCCTTCCTGTTGGCCTAAATTTTAATAATCAATTTTTAATTGCAAATAGCCAACTTCTAACCTATACCTTGCTTATAGCAACTTACTTTTTTCATGTGCTAAACTCTATTAAACTTAAAAGTAAAAATGAAGAGTATTTAACTTATGGGCCTAAGTATGCTAATCACTATGATGAAATTAATGAAAATTTAGAAATTAACGAAAATTTGCATAATGATAGTGAAGTTGAGTATAATATAACAAAGGACACAGAAGAAAAGATAGTCTTTGAAGCAGATGATAGTAAAGATTCTACTTATAGCACTCAAGAGGTAACTATTGTAGAGGACTTAACAGATGAAGATTTAGATTTTATGAAAGATGAGGAGAACAATGGCTAAAGACAATGGAGTATCATTATCGGTTATAAAAAGATTGCCGAAATATTATAGGTATCTAGAAAGTATAAATGATCGCGGGATAGTAAGGGTATCATCCAAAGAATTATCAGAAATTACAGGGCTTACTGCTAGTCAAATCAGACAAGATCTTAACCACTATGGTTGTTTTGGCCAACAAGGTTATGGTTATAATGTCCGTGAGCTTATGGATGAACTATCAAAAATAATTGGTGTAGATAAAAAATATAAAATGGTATTAGTAGGTTTTGGTAATATCGGCCATGCCCTTTATCAATACAAATCATTTAAAGATTTAGGCTATCACATTGATGCAGTTTTTGACCTAGAAGCTCGCAAATCTAACGGAAATGATCCAGAAATCTTAGATATAGAAAAACTTCCACAATACTTAAAAGATAATAAAGTTGATATAGGTATTATCTCAACTCCAAAAGATGCCAGCCAAGAAGTGTGCGATATTCTTTGTGAAGGCAATGTATCTGGTATATGGAACTTCTCACCAGTAGATATAAAAACAAAAAATGATGTAGTACTAGAAAATGTCCACCTTGATGAGTCATTATTTACCTTGACATACTTCATCAACTCCCCAGAGGACTTTAATTTTTAAAAATGAATATACTTACAGCGAGCAATTTAAGTAAATCATATCCAACCAAGGATATATTTGCAAATGTTAGTTTTAAGATTGAAAAGGGTGATAAAGTTGGTCTCATTGGAGTAAATGGGGCCGGCAAATCCACCCTTTTTAAAATTCTCATGGGAGAAAATCAAAAAGATAGTGGAGAAGTCTACATACCAAATAATGTCAAGGTAGGGTATTTAGAACAAATACTAAGTATAGATTATAGTATCAGTATCTATGACTACTGCATGGGTGTTTTTGATAATATAATCGAATTGGAAACAAATTTAAGAAAAATAGAGCAAAAATTAGCAGATCCAACTATAAATCCAGAAGATATGGAAAATCTTTTAGCAGAGCATACCAGACTTTTTGAAAAATTTGAAGAAAAAAATGGTTATGCTATAAAATCAGAGCTAGAAGGCACATTAAAGGCTATGGGCTTTAGCGAAGAAGACTTTGATAAAGATATTACAACTCTTTCTGGAGGACAAAAGGCAAGAGTTGAGCTAGCTTATTTACTTTTAGAAAAACCAGATTTAATTTTATTAGATGAGCCAACCAATCACCTAGATATAAATGCTATTAGATTTTTAGAAAACTTTATCAAAAACTATAATGGATCAGTAATAGTAATCTCCCACGATAGGTATTTTTTAGATAATACAGTAAATAGGATATTTCTTTTAGAAAATGGTGGGCTTACAAGCTATGATGGAGACTACACGAGCTTTGTAAAAAAACGTAAGAAAGAACTACAAGTTCGCATGCACCAGTATAAAAACCAGCAAAAAGAAATAGACCGCCAAGAAGAAATCATTGACCGCCTTAAAAACCAAGGAGGTTCTAAAAGAAAAAGAGGTATTTCTCAATCTCGTTCACGTCAAAAGCTATTAGATAAGATGGAAAAAATAGAAATGCCAGAAACCATTCAAAACTCTATGAAGTTAAAATTTACCCCGCGCATCCAAAGTGGGGAAGATGTACTAAAAGTAGATAAACTAGAAAAATCTTTTGAAGATAAGCAAATATTTAAAAACATCTCCTTTAACCTCTATAGAAACGAGCGAACAGCTATAATTGGAGAAAATGGAGTTGGAAAAACAACCCTATTTAAGATAATCATGGGTGAAGAAATGCCATCTAGTGGCAAGGTAAAAATAGGCCAAAGTGTAAATATTGGCTACTTTGATCAAGAACAGAAATCACTAACCTTAGAAAATACCATTTTTGAAGAAATAAGAGAAACCTATCCTATGATGACAAATTTTGAGATAAGATCATATCTTGCAAAATTTATGTTTTATGGAGATGATGTTGATAGAGAGATTGCAGAACTTTCTGGTGGAGAACGCGCTAGGATATCGCTTTTAAAATTAATGCTCTCAGATACCAACTTTATATTAATGGATGAGCCAACCAATCACCTAGATATTGACTCTAAAGAAATTTTAGAGGATGCCATTCTAGATTATGAGGGTACCATGCTAATTATTAGCCACGACAGATATTTTTTAAATAAGATAGCCGTTAAAATCTTAGATATGAAAGCTGATGGCATAGATGAGTATTTGGGTAACTACACTTATTATGAAAACAAACAAAAAGAGCTAAATGAAACTAGTGAAAAAGCTCCAACCATTAGCAAGACCCAGCTTGTAAAAGAAAAGAAAAAGCAAAATCTTAAGAAAAATGAAATAAAAAAAATAAAAAATGATATTAGAGATGCTGAAAATCAAATAGAGGCTATAGATAATGAAATAGATGAGCTAACTGCTTTGACCCTAGCTAGTGACTTTTACTCTGACCAAGAAAATGTAGTAGAGACCTTTGCCCGTATCAAAGAACTTGAAAATAAAAAAGAAAAACTTGATGAAAAATGGTTAGAGCTTAGCATGAGCCTTGAAGAATAGTATCATTGCGAGGAAAATAAATGAAAAAAAGAGAAAGAAATGAATTAGACCAGAAATCAAAAAATAATTTAAAAGTAGGACTTATCTTACTTTTTACATTTTTTGCTGTTTGGTATATAGAGCCTATTGGTAATTTTTTATTAGCAATCTATGCAGTTTTAAGACCTATTATCCTAGGTTTTGCCATAGCCTTTGTAATAAACTTACCTATGAGTTTTTTTCAAGAAAAAGTTTTTGGAAAGCTAATCAATCCTTTAAAGCACCGAAAAGTAGTAGTAGCCCTGTCACTTATTGTAAGCTGGCTAATCTTTTTTGCAGGGATTACTATACTTTTAGTTGTAGTTATCCCAGAGGTAATAAACGCTGTTCAAGCTGGTATTACTAACCTGCCAGTGTTTTTGGATTCGCTTTTAGAATATACTGAAAAATTCCCAGCAGTTCATAAGCAAGCACTGGAGCTAAATGATTACTTAAATAGTATGGATGTTACAAAAATATCAGATGCAGTTACCTCTTATATTAGTGGTGATAGTTCAGATTTACTAAATAGAGCCCAAAGCATACTATCTTCAGTTGGATCAGGGCTAATTGCTGTTGCAATGGGTTTTGTATTTTCAATTTATGTTAGTGTAAATAAAAAAAGCTTAAGGCAAAATGCTAATAAAATTTTATACGCAAACTTTTCTGAGGATAAGGCTGACCACATCAACTATATATTTAAATTAACCTATGATTCATTCTCTAAATTTTTGAACTCAAAACTTTTATCAAGTGTATTATTAGGGATATTTAACTTTATAGGTATGAAGATACTAAGAATGCCTTATGCTGGAATGATTTCAATCCTAGTTGGAGCCTTGGATATAGTTCCTTATTTTGGAGCGATAACAGCTGGGGCCTTTGGTATGATTTTAATTTTTATACAATCGCCTATCCAATCCTTAGTTTATTTAGTATTTTTAATATTACTTCAGCAAGTCCAAGAAAATATTGTTTACCCTCTATTTGTTGGCAAGAACTCAGGACTTCCTGCAATTTGGATATTTTTATCTGTATTTTTAGGGGGTAGATTATTTGGTATCTTAGGTATGATTTTATTTATGCCTTTGGCTACTGTTATCTACACCCTAGTGGAAGATAGGACACATATTAAATTAAAAGAGAGAAATATGGACAGAATTACAGTTGCTGAAAAATCAAATCAAACTATTGAGGAATTAAGGGAAAAGGAAATAGAAAGGCTCACTTAAAAAAAGCCCATTTAGGGCTTTTTTTATATTGTCTTACTTTCAAATATTACTAGGAGGTAACCATTTTTGACAGAGATTTTAAAGGATTTGTTTGTTGTTTCATTTGATACCCCTAGAGCATTATCATTACTTAAATCAAAATTATTTAATTCGTAGTAAAGTCCCTTGATATCTACACCCTGAGTTTTTTCAGATAGGGCAAAGATTGATACATAAAAGTCATCTTCATCTTTAAAATCATATTCTAACTTATCATTAACTATATAAAAACTTTTATATTTAGATTTTAAAGTAACATCTATACCCTTCTTTTTAAATTCTAGGGCATTGCTAATATTGGCAAAGGTGTGAGAATCACGGCCACCTAATCCGCCATACACAACTATATTTTTATAACCCCAATCTTCTGCTACCATTAGGGCAGCCTTTGTATCTGTATAATCTTTTATAGGATTTAATTTTATAACTAAGTCTCCATCAGGCTGATTTGATGAGTCAAAGTCCCCGATAATAATAGTAGGAGTAATTCCAGCTTCTCTTGCATGGATATATCCTTTATCAGCTGCTATGACCATATCTTCTTCTTTTATTTCATCAAAAAAACCATCAAAATCGCCACCAGCGATTATATAACATGTTTTCATATATTCTCCCCTTATTTTATCTTATACAATTATATCAAATCTCATAATAGAAGAAAAAAATTTTCTAGGGTAAAGTTATATTAAAGAAAGTTTAAAAAGAATATAGGATTATAATGAAATTAAAACACAGCAAAGTAGGGGAATTTGTTCCAGTAACTACAAAAAAGGGTCTCTACTATGGAGGCTATCAAAATGCTCTAGGTGATCTTGGAGTAGCAAAATTTTATAGGGATAGGTCTTGTGTAGTGACTGCCTTTACCAATACTTATTTATATTTGTACCATAAAGGTGAAAGATTTACCTTGGAAGAATATAACCACTACCACTATGATTTTTATAAAAAAATTCGACCTCATATAAATGGAGTTCCGACAGTAAAAGCCTTAAACCATAGGGTAAACCGTATCAGACGTGAGCGAAATTTAACTTTATATGCCCACATCATGCAAGAGTATATTATAAGAAGACATACGACAGAAGAAAAACTTACCTTTATCAACGAAGCCCTTAGCAAAAATTGCCCAGTTATTTTTATAAATTGGATGAGCAAAAATGTAAAAGTCTTAGCCCACCATGGAGTAACTATAACAGAGTGCAATGATATGGGAGACTACCACGAGCTAGTAATATCTAGTTGGGGCAATGTTTATAAGATAAATTTTGAGATTTTTGATAAGCAATTAAAGTCATATAGCGGGCTGATTTATTTTGAAAGGAATGATTATGAGATACATTAAAGTAGAAGTTTTTGTCCCAGAAGAAGATAAGTGGCAGATAATAGATGGATTAAATGAAAAAGAAATACTAAGGGATGATGGCTACGATTCTGTTTTTGCAGAAAGTAAAGTAATAGGACACTTTACACCCCTAGAAGGCTCAAAGCCTGATAAGGGAGATATAGGCAAACACACTACTGTTGATGAAGTAAAACTAGAATTTAGGATAGATGCAGCAAAAAAGGATGAGGTTTTTAGTATTATAAAAGCCAACCACCCTTATGAAGTGCCAGTTATAAACTTTATAGAATTATTATAGGAGATGTGATGCAAGAAAGACTTACTAGATCAAATGGGGCAGTCATGCCGATTTTTTCCCTACCTTCTAATTATGGGATAGGTACTTTTGGTAAGGCTGCTTATGATTTTGTTGACTTTTTATCAGAGGCCTCTATAAAATATTGGCAAATTTTACCCCTAGGGCAAACTTCTTATGGAGATAGTCCCTACCAGGCTTTTTCTTCCTTTGCAGGCAATCCATATTTTATCGACCTTGATATGCTTATAGCAGATGGATTGCTGGATGAAAATGACCTAGAAAATATAAAATTTGGGGACAATGAAAGATATATTGACTATGCCATCCAATATAATATTAGGTATCGTATTTTAGAAAAGGCTTTTGAAAACTCAAAGGGTAAGCTTGATAATGAAATAGCTAACTTTAGAGAAAAAGAAAGCTTCTGGATAGAAGATTATGCCCTATTTATGGCGATCAAACACGACCAGTTAGATATTAGCTGGGTGGAGTGGGATGAAGACTTACGTGATAGAAATCCTTATGCCTTAGCTAATTTTAAAGAAAAACACGAGGAAGATATAGATTTTTATATATTTATCCAATACGAATTTTTTACCCAATGGCAAAAATTAAAAGAATATACCAACAGAAGAAATATAGAAATTATTGGAGATTTACCAATTTATGTTGCCTATGACTCCTGTGATGCTTGGGTTAATGCAGATATTTTAAAAATAAATCAAGATACTAAACAGCCCCTTATAGTTGGAGGTGCTCCACCAGACGCTTATTCAGAAGATGGCCAGCTTTGGGGCAATCCTGTCTATGACTGGGAACAAATGAAAGATAATGGCTATGACTTTTGGAAAAAAAGACTAAGCATGGCTTTAAAAAACCACGATCTCTTACGCCTAGACCACTTTAGGGGTTTTGAAAAATATTATGCCATTCCAGCTACAGATGAAAACGCCAAATTTGGAACTTGGGAACTTGCAGGTGGCTATGAATTTTTCGATGAGATCTTAAAGGACTATCCTAATAGGCAATTTATAGCTGAAGATTTGGGGTATATCACTAAGGAAGTCGATGATTTGAAAAATCATTACGGTTTTCCAGGTATGAATGTTATCCAATTTGCCTTTGATGGCACTTTTGCTAGCAATTATTTACCACACAATTATGAAAAGAATGCAATAGTATATTCCTCCACCCACGACTCGTCTACCCTAAAGGGTTGGTTAGATTCCTTGGATGAAGAGGATATTTTACTAGTAGAAAAATATTTTGGTTTAGAAAATAATGAAAAAGGCGAGTATGTCTGGGAAATAATAAGAAACCTTATGGCATCTGTTGCTGATGTAGCAATTTTTGAAATCCAAGATTTTTTTGAAATGGGAGATGAAGCTAAGATAAACACGCCTTCTACTTTAGGTAACAACTGGAAGTGGAGGGCCAAAAGTGAAGACTTTACAGATGATTTGGCAAAAAAAATAAAAGAAATGTCAAGATTATACGGGAGATATAATGGATAAGTTAGAAAAGAATAAGTTTACCGAAGACTATATAGAAAACCTACAGAGGATAACTCTTAAAAATTTCGATGAAACAAGTGAAAAAGATAAGTACGATGCCCTTTGTGATACTATAATGGAGCGTATCAACCAAGAATGGAGGGCAAGCAAAAGTAAATCTAGATACGAAAGGACTGCCTATTATTTTTCTGCAGAATTTTTAATAGGTAGATCTTTAGGAAATAACTTAATAAATCTAGGAATTTATGATGAAGTTAAAGAATTACTAGATGAGCTTGGTATAGATTTTGAAGCTATAGAAGACTATGAAGATGATGCTGCCCTAGGAAATGGTGGTTTGGGTCGTCTTGCAGCTTGCTTTATGGATTCTGCTGCCACCCAAGATATAAATATGTATGGATACGGAGTCCGCTACCGTGAAGGCTTATTTAAGCAATATTTTGAAAATGGATTTCAAGTTGAAAAAGGTGATAGCTGGATAAAAGATGGGGATGGTTGGTCTATTAGAGTTGATTCTGACTCTAGAATTGTAAATTTTAAAGACCAACAAGTAAAAGCTGTTCCTTTTGATATGCCAGTAGTAGGTTATCAAAATGGCAAAGTAAATACCCTAAGACTATGGCAAGCAGAACCTTTTGAAGAATTTGAATTTGATAAATTTAATAATTTTGAATATGATGCGGCAGTTAGAGAAAAAAATAGGGCAGAAGATATTACCAGAGTCCTTTATCCCAATGATATACAAAGGGCAGGTAGGGTTTTAAGATTAAAACAACAATACTTCTTTGTATCAGCTTCTATCCAAGACTTAGTTGCCAAATACAAAAGATATTTTTCAGATGATATGCGCTTTAAAAATTTCCACAAATACCATGTCATCCAGTTAAACGACACCCATCCAAATATTGCTATCCCAGAATTAATTAGGGTTTTAGTAGATGAAAATGGCTTAGAATTTGAAGAAGCCTTAGACATTGCTAAAAAAGTCTTTGCCTTTACCAACCACACAGTTTTACAAGAGGCCCTAGAAAAATGGCCAATTGACATAGTAGAAGAAGTAAGCCCAAGATGTTTAGAAATAATTTATCAAATTAATGATGTCTTGGTAAATCACTTTAAAGAAAAAGGCCTATCAGATACAGAAATAGACCCATATCGTATAGTAATTTATGATCAAGTTCATATGGCAAACCTAGCTATATATGTAGGATTTTCAGTAAATGGGGTTGCCGCTCTTCATACAGAAATCCTAAAAGATGATACCTTTAGCCACTGGTATGAGATATTCCCAGAGAAATTTAATAACAAAACCAATGGTATTACTCCTAGAAGATGGCTAGTTTATGCTAATAGACCTCTAGCAGAATTTATTAGTAAAAAACTTGGAACAGATGACTGGAAGTATAACCTGGATGAGCTAAAGGGCCTAGAAAAATTTGCAGATGATGAGGATGTTTTAAATGAACTTTGGGATATTAAGCAAGCTAATAAAAAAAGGCTAGCTTCATATATCTTAGAGCATGAGGGGATAAAAATTGATCCAGAATCAATTTTTGATATCCAAGTAAAAAGAATTCACGAATACAAACGCCAACATTTAAATATCTTACACATTATTTATTTATACCATGAGCTTAAGAAAAATCCTGATATGGACTTTTATCCAACAACCTTTATCTTTGGGGGAAAAGCAGCTCCAGGATACTTTAGGGCAAAAGCTATAATAAAACTTGCCAATGAAGTAGCTAGAGTGGTTAACAATGACCCAGATGTAAATAAAAAATTAAAGGTAGTATTTGTTGAAAACTTTAGAGTATCATATGGAGAAAAAATCTATCCTGCAGCTGATGTTTCAGAACAAATTTCAACAGCTGGTAAGGAAGCATCTGGTACTGGAAATATGAAATTTATGCTAAATGGTGCACCAACCCTAGGTACCCTTGATGGAGCAAATATAGAAATATTTGACCATGCAGGAGAAGAAAATAACTACCGTTTTGGCGCAACAGTTGAAGAATTAAACGAAATTGAAAATACTTATAACCCAAGGGGAATCTATCAAACCGATAAAGACATTAAAGATGCGGTAGATGCCTTGGTAAATGGAGAATTAGACGATAACAACTCCTATATGTTCCTTGATATCTACAATGAATTAATAAATCCACAAGACGGCTCTCGTGGAGATAGGTACTTTGTATTAAAAGACTTTGAAGCTTATAAAAAAGCCCACGAAAAAATCAATAAGGACTATAGGAATAAGTTAGCATGGTCTAGAAAATGCCTGATAAACATTGCAAATGCTGGATATTTTTCATCAGACAGGACTATAATAGACTATGCAGATGACATTTGGAAAATAGATTCTCCAAACTATTAGGAGAAAAAATGAATAAAGAAACGATAATTGGTTTACTCATCCCACTTTTAGGTACATCTCTTGGTTCTGCCATGGTATTTGTAATGAAAGATGAGCTAAACCCAAAAGTACAAAAAGGCTTATCAGGTTTTGCTGCTGGTGTCATGGTAGCAGCAAGTATCTGGTCGCTATTAATCCCTTCTATGGATATGGTAGCAGATGATATGGGTAATATGAGCTGGGTACCAGCTGTAATTGGTTTTTTAATAGGGATTTTGTTTTTATTATTTTTAGATAATGCTATTCCCCACCAACATATCGACTCTATCACTCCAGAAGGACGCAATAGTGAAAATATGAGAAGAACAACCATGATGGTTTTAGCCGTAGTAATTCACAATATCCCTGAAGGCATGGCAGTAGGAGTTTCTTATGCAGGTGCCCTTTATGGAACAGAAAGTGTAAGTCTTGCAAGTGCCTTTGCCTTGTCAGTAGGAATTGCTATCCAAAACTTTCCAGAAGGAGCAATTATTTCTATGCCGCTAAAATCTGCTGGCGTAGGTAAGGGCAAATCCTTTTGGATGGGGGTTGGATCTGGGGCAGTAGAACCTATTGCTGCAATAGCTACTATATTATTATCACAAGTAATGATTCCCATTTTGCCTTACCTGCTTTCCTTTGCAGCTGGGGCTATGCTTTATGTAGTTGTAGAAGAGCTAATACCAGAAGCAACAGGTGAGGGAGAAGCCCATACAAACATTGGAACTCTTGGATTTGCAGCAGGATTTGCAATAATGATGATTCTAGATGTTATGCTAGGATAAATTAAACACCTATTTATAGGTGTTTTTTATTTTTTAAAAAACTACCCACTTATCCTAATAAATAGTAATATATTAGTAGGAAAGGAATGGGGAATAGATGAATTATTTTACAGATTTTATTAACTCTTTAGCCCTTATAAGAGTTACAGATATTATAGATATAGCAATTATATCCTTTGCTATCTATAAGTTATTTTCGCTATTAAGAAACACTCGCGCTGAGCAAGTTTTATATGGACTTATTATAGTTTTGGTTTTTGCATCAGTTGCAGATATTTTAAGCCTAAATACAGTTAGTTGGGTCATGAACCAGTTCTTGACAGTAGCCCTAGTATTTATAATAGTAGTTTTCCAGCCAGAACTAAGATCAGCTTTGGAAAGAATTGGTCGAGGTAGGTCAATTTTTACCGGAGAGCGTGTCTTAAAAAGTGAAAACACTATTGATGAGCTAACTCGTGCTATGTCATCCCTTGCCCGCCAGAAAATTGGAGCTTTAGTTGTTTTAGAAAGAGAAGTTGGCCTAAATGACATAGTAGAAAGTGGAACAAGGCTTGATGCAGCTGTTTCAAGCGAACTTTTGATAAATATTTTTATACCAAACACCCCCTTACACGATGGTGCAGTTATAATAAATAATGAAAAAATCATTGCAGCTGCTTGTTATTTGCCACTTTCAAATTCAAATTTAATTTCTAAAGAACTAGGCACCCGCCACAGGGCAGCAGTGGGGATTTCTGAAAAATCAGATGCCATAGTAATTGTAGTAAGTGAGGAAACAGGAAACATTTCGGTAGTAGAAAATGGCCGTATAGATAGGTATTTTGATGAGGACTCATTAAAGCAAAGACTACAAAATGACCTAGTTTTAGTAAAAGAAGAAGCCTACAAAGAAGATAAGAAGGAAGAAGACGATGAATAATAAAAATGATACAAAATTAAAAATTCTTTCAGTTTTGGTAGCCATTTTTATGTGGACTTTTGTTGTAAATTCTACAGATCCAACAGTAAATAAAACCTTCCGCAATATACCAGTAGTTATAAAAAACCAAGATGTGCTAGAAAAATCTGGATACACCATAGTAGGTAAAGAAGCTGCCTATGGCACAAGTGTAAAATTAAAAGGATCTAGGGAAAAATTAGTCAACCTAAAGCCTGCAAATATTTATGCAAGTGTAGATATATCGGACCTAGAACCAGGCGTTCAGTCCCTAGATATAGAAGTAGATACTCCATCTGGTATTAGTGTAGATGAAGTAGATCCAGGGCAAATAAACTTAAATATCCAAGAAGTTTTGGAAAAAACATTACCAGTTAACCGAGTGATTTCAGATGAAATAAAGGATGGTAAGATTGTAGAAGTAAATGAAATGTATCCTAAGGAAATTACCATTAAGGGACCGGCTAGCCTTATAAATAAAGTGGATAGGTTGGAGATAAAAATAGATGATGCTAGTGTTCTTGATGGAAAAATCCATAGCCTACCTGTTAAAGCCCTAGATAAAAATGGTAAGCTAATTTCAGATTTAAATATTTCTCATGAAGAGGTAAATGTTTCATTTTTTGTCTTTGCTACAAAAGAAGTAAATGTAGTTTTAGAAACTAGTGGAAATATTGACAAGGACTATGAAGAAGTTTCTAGGGAGATTTCCCCAGAATCCGTTATCATAAAAGGACCAGAAGCAGATATCAAAGATATAGATGCTATATATACCTTGCCAATAGATTTAAAAAATCAAAAATCTTCTACAAGTGGAGAGGTAAAACTTTCCCTACCAGATTCAGTAGAAGTTTATAATGGCGATAGCGTTGTAAATTATAAGATAGAAATCCAGAAAAAATCAAAAAAGTAAAAAAGTATGACGGATAATATAATTAATCAACTAGAATGTGCCGGCTATGAGACTTATGCAGTGGGTGGATGTGTTAGAGATGAGCTATTAAATCGAGAAAACTTTGATATTGACATTACCACTACTGCAAGGCCAGATGAAATTAAAGAAGTTTTTAAAGATTATAAAACTATCGATATTGGGGCAAAATTTGGTACTATAAAAATTTTGGATGGAACTAGTGAATACGAGATTACAACCATGAGGCGTGAGTCGGGGTATTCTGATAAGCGTCACCCAGAAAAAATTGCCTTTACCGGTGATATAAGAGAAGACTTAAAAAGGCGAGATTTTACCATCAATGCCATGGCCAAAAGAAAGGGTCAACTCTTAGATATTTTTAATGGTAAAAAAGATTTAGACCAAAAAATGATAAGGGCAGTAGGAAATCCAGATGAACGCATCAAAGAAGATGTGTTAAGGTCTCTTAGGGCGGTAAGGTTTGCTACAAGTTTAAACTTTGAAATTGCAGATGATCTAAAAAAAGCTATTAGAAAAAATGCAGCATCTATTGATGACATATCAAAAGAGCGCATCCAAGTAGAGTTAAATAAAATTTTATTAGCTGATGATCCAAAAAGGGGAATAAAGCTATTGGATGAGGTGGGACTTTTAAAATACATATTCCCAGAGGTTTATGCTACAAAAGACTTTGACCAACACTCCACCTTTCATGCAGAGGATTTATACAATCATACCTTAAGTGTGATAGAAAAAACTCCACCAATACTTGAAGTGCGAATGGCAGCCCTTTACCACGATGTGGGAAAAATCGATACGTTTTTTCTAGACGAAAATGGCGAAGGAAGATTTTTTGGCCACCAAAGTGTTTCAGAAGAACTTTTAGTAGATCGCCTTAAAAAATTAAAATATTCTAAAAAGTTTATTGAAAATACTAGGGTCTTAGTAAAACGCCACATGGATAATACCAATACCTACACCAAAAAATCTATTAGAAAACTTTTACGCAATATAGGCGAAGCGAATTTATTAAATCTTTTTAAACTGCAAAGGGCAGATGTGTTATCAACCAAGCATAATGACGATTCAAATATTGATCTTGGCTTAGAGCTTTTAGCAGAAGTAAAAAGGGATAATATTCCTACTAATAAAAGTCAGATAAAGATAAATGGCAACGATCTAAAAAATCTGGGTTTTAAAGAAGGTAAAGAGCTTGGTCAAACCTTAAAATTGATTGAAAATTTAATCTATGATGAGAAATTAAAAAACGATAAGAAAGATATTATAAACTACATTAAATCTAACCTTTTAAATGTTGATTGATAGACTTACATGTAGTATATTAAACAAATGAGTAGCTATATAAGCAGGAGGAAGATATGACAGAATTAAAATCTCATGATAATAACATTGCAAAATTTGAATTTGACGTAAATTACGATGACTTTGCAAAGGCTGTAGATACAGTTTATAAAAGAAATAAAAAAAGATATAGAATTGATGGATTTAGAGCAGGACATGTTCCAAGAAAAGTTCTAGAAAAGATGTACGGTCCAGAAATCTTCTATGATGAGGCTATCCAAATTGTATTCCCAGAACCATACGAAGCTGCAGTAGAAGAACTAGATCTTGAACCAATCGAGCAACCATCAGTTGATCTTGATGATATAGAAGCTGGTAAAGATATTACTTTCAAAGTAGAAGTAGAAACAAAACCACACCCAACTTTAGGTGATTACAGCGAACTAATCATCGAAGATATCCCATCAGAAGTAACAGATGAAGATATCGATGCAGAACTTGCTCGCCAACAAGAAGAAAATGCTAGATTAATCCCAGTTGAAGATGGCGAAGCAAAAATGGGAGATACAGTAAATATTGACTTTGACGGTTACCTAGATGGAGAAAGATTTGAAGGCGGAAAAGCTGAAGATTATGATTTAGAGCTAGGATCAAACACATTTATTGAAGGCTTTGAAGAGCAAGTTGCAGGACACAAAGTTGGAGATAAATTTGATGTAAATGTAACTTTCCCAGAAGATTACCAAGCAAAAGAATTCCAAGGCAAAGATGCAAAATTCGAAGTAGAAATTAACTCAATTACTACAAAAGAATTACCAGAATTAGATGACGAATTTGCAATGGATATTTCTGAATTTGAAACTCTTGATGAACTAAAAGCTGATTTAAGAGAAAAATTAAAAGAAGATAAAGAAAACTTTGCAACAAACATGAAACAAAACCAAGCTATTGATGCATTAGTAAAAGCTAGTGAAGTTTCAGCACCAGAATCACTTGTAAAACAAGAAATTGATGTTGAAATGCAAAATTTAGACCAAAGATTACAACAAATGGGTATCGGTCTTGCTCAATACATCGAAATGACACAAATGGATATTAACCAAGTAAGAGAGCAATACAGACAACAAGCTGAAGATAAAGTTAAAGCAAACCTTGTAATTGATGAAGTAGCTTTAAAAGAAGGTTTTGATGTAACAGCTGAAGAAATTGAAGAAGAAATCAATGAATCAGCAAAAATGTACGGTGTAGATGATATCGAAAAATTCAAAGAAATCTTTAGAAAAAATGTATCAGAAGATACAATTAAAGAAAATATCAGACGTCGTAAAGCTGTAGAACTTTTAGTTAATAACGCAAAAGCTCTACCACACGAAGAATATCATAAAGCAGTTGGCGATGATCATAACCATGACCATGACCACAGCGAAGATTCTAAAGAAGGCGAAGAAAATTAAGATATCATCCTTAAAAAATTAAGGAGATAATATGCAAACTAGAAATTACCTAGTACCAACTGTAGTAGAATCAACAAACAAGGGCGAAAGAGCCTATGACATATATTCTAGACTTTTAAAAGATAGAATTATTTTCCTATCTGGGGAAGTAAATGATCAAATGAGCGATATAATCATTGCTCAGCTACTTTTCTTAGAAAGTGAAGACCCAGATAAAGATATTCAATTTTATATCAACTCTCCAGGTGGAGTTGTAACAAGTGGACTTGCTATTTTTGATACAATGAATTACATCAAACCAGATGTATCTACAATTTGTATCGGTCAGGCAGCAAGCATGGGAGCAGTTTTATTATCATCAGGTGCAAAGGGTAAGAGATTTTCTCTACCAAACTCAAATATCATGATTCACCAACCAAGCGGCGGTGCTCAAGGACAAGCATCTGATATTGTAATTCAAGCTGAACAAATCTTAAAAATAAAAGATAGATTAAACCATATCTTAGCTGAAAACACAGGCCAAGACCTAGAAAAAATTGAAAAAGATACCGATCGTGACTTTGCTATGACAGCTCAAGAAGCTCTAGAATATGGCCTAATCGATCAAGTTATTGAAAGTAAGTAGGAAAATAGATGGCAAACTTCGAAGAAGAAGATGTAAAATGCTCGTTTTGTGGCAAGGATAGTTCTCAAGTAGAGCGCATCATTGCAGGGCCAGATGCCTATATTTGCAATGAATGTGTAAATCTTTGCAGCGAGATTATAAATGCAGAAGTAAAATTTGACGAAAACTACTTTGATGAAAATGGAGATATAGTTTTATCTACTCCAGCTGAAATAAATGATTTTTTAAATGAGTATGTTATTGGCCAAGATGATGCCAAAAAGACCCTAGCAGTTGCAGTTTATAATCATTATAAAAGAATAAATGCCAACAAAGAGGATATAGATGATGTTGAACTAAACAAATCTAATATCCTTATGCTAGGACCAACAGGTTCAGGAAAAACACTTCTAGCCCAAACCCTAGCCCGTAAGCTAAATGTTCCATTTGCAATTGCAGATGCAACTAGTCTTACAGAAGCAGGTTATGTAGGTGAAGATGTAGAAAATATCATTTTAAAGTTAATCCAAGCAGCAGACTATGACATAGAAGTAGCCCAGCATGGGATTATTTATGTAGATGAGATAGATAAAATCACAAGAAAAAGTGAAAATCCTTCTATCACAAGGGATGTATCTGGTGAAGGTGTTCAACAAGCCCTTTTAAAATTAATTGAGGGAACTGAGGCAAATGTTCCACCACAAGGTGGTAGAAAGCACCCAAGCCAAGAGTATATCCAAGTTGATACAAGCAATATTTTATTTATCCTAGGTGGTGCCTTTGATGGTATCGAGGATATAATAAATCGCAGACAAGCTCAAAAAACAATTGGTTTTGGTGCAGAAATAGTAGCAGCAGATCATAAGGCAAACCTAGCTGATGTAAATACAGAAGACTTACTAAAATTTGGACTTATACCAGAATTTATCGGTAGGGTGCCAATAATAGTTACCCTAGATAGTCTAGATGAAGAAGCGCTAATACGCATCTTAAAAGAACCTAAAAACTCGCTAATCAAACAATACCAAAAGTTATTTGAATTAGATAATGTAAAGCTTAGCTTTGAAGATAAGGCCTTACATGCAATAGCCAAAGAAGCTATAGCTCAAAAAACAGGAGCTCGTGGGCTTAGAACTATACTAGAGGATTTATTACTAGATGTGATGTATGAAATCCCATCTAAAACAGATATAAAAGAAGTAGTTGTAACAAAAGATTCTATTAAGGATCACTCAAAACTAAAATACAAGAAAAGATAAGGAGGGAGTGGCTAGCCATTCCCTTTTTTATACGGGAGTTAATAATGGCAGATGTTTATAAAATAAGCACAAATGAATATCCACTCGTACCCTTAAGGGGTCTATGGGCGTATCCAAACACAATTTTAAACTTTGATTGTGCAAGACCCATATCTAAAAATGCTATTGATAATGCAAATGTAAGCAATAAAGACGTTTTTTTAGTAAATCAAAAAAATGTTTTTGATGAAAACCCTAGATCTGATAATCTTTATGACTATGGTATGGTTGTAAATATTAAAGAATCATTTAGCCTACCAAATGGGGATATAAGAGTTTATGTGCAAGCAAAATCAATTGCAAAAATAAAAGAAATAAGTACAGGTGAAGGATTCTATAAGGCAGTAGTTGAAGAATACGAGTATGTAGAAGAAAATGAATCTGAAACAAATAAAAAAGAAGCCCTTCGAAAGATGCTTATAGAAGATTTTAAAACTTATATTGAGCTAGATGGTTCAAGCTTTGATGAATCAGTATCTTCTATAGGAGAGGTATATAATTTTCAAAGATTAGCTGATATTATTATTTATCACTTAGATTTAAAGGCTGAAGAGTATTATGCATTATTAAAAGAGTTAGATACAGAAAAAAGACTATCACTACTGCATAGCATTTTATCAAAAGAAATAGAACTTAAAAATTTAAGCATTGAAATAGAAGAAGATGTTCAAGAGAACATAAACCAATCTCAAAAAGAATATTATCTAAGAGAAAAAATTGAAGCGATTCGTCGTGAGCTAAGCGAAACAACTGGAGATTTTGAAAGCGAAGCTCAAGAGTTAATTGATAAAATAAATAAGTTAAGTATTGATGAGGATAGTAAAAAATCATTACTCAAAGATGCTGAGAGACTAGAAGCTATTCCCGAAATGAGCCCTGATTATGGAGTTATAAGTGCTTATCTAGATTTTGTGGTAAACCTTCCATGGGATGAGAAAACAAAAGACATTTTAGATATAAAAAATGCAGAAGAAATCTTAGATGAGGACCACTACGGCTTAGATGAAGTAAAAGAGAGGATACTCGAATCCATAGCAGTTAGGATAAAAAATAACAACAACCAAGGTACAGTTATTTGTTTAGTAGGTCCTCCAGGAGTTGGTAAAACATCCATCGCCAAATCAATTGCAAGAGCTTTAAATCGAGAATTTGTATCAATGAGACTAGGTGGAGTAACAGATGAAAGCGAAATCCGTGGCCACAGAAGAACCTATGTAGGGGCTATGGCTGGTAGACTTTTATCAAATATCAACCGTGTTGGAGTTAATAATCCGGTCTTCCTTTTAGATGAGATTGACAAATTAGGATCTGATTTTAGAGGAGATCCTTCATCAGCCTTGCTTGAAGTCCTAGACCCAGAACAAAATGACAAATTTATAGATAGATATGTAGATGTAGCTTTTGATTTATCAGATGTATTTTTTATTACTACTGCAAATGATGCAAATGAAATCCCAGATGCCCTTTATGATAGGCTAGAAATGATAGAAATATCAGGCTATACCAATAGCGAAAAATTAAATATAGCTAAAAAATATCTGGTATCCAAGGAAATGGAAAAAAATGGTTTAAATGAAGATGAGCTTACAATTTCTGATAATGTTATAGAAGTAATCATAAAAAACTACACTAGAGAAGCAGGAGTTCGTGAACTTGAAAGACTTATAGCAAAAATTTGTAGAAGGGCTGTAAAAGAAATCCTAGCAGGCAAGGACCAAGTCCGTGTTACCATGTCAAATTATAGTAAATATTTGGGCAAAGAAAGATTTTTTGATGACCATATTTCTAAAGAAGATAAGGTTGGAGTAGCAAATGGACTTGCATGGACTTCTGTAGGTGGTACTATGCTAACTATAGAAGCAAGTACTATGGAAGGCAAGGGTAATGTAGAATTTACTGGATCTTTAGGTGATGTTATGAAAGAATCGGGCCAAGCTGCTATGTCATACATTAGAGCTCATGCCAAAGATTTAGGAATTCGCGGTAAATTTTACGATAACAAAGATATCCACGTTCATATCCCAGAAGGAGCAACCCCAAAAGATGGTCCTTCAGCAGGGATTACAATGACCACTGCCATGGTATCATCCCTAACTGGCAAAAAAGTTAGAAATGACATTGCAATGACAGGGGAAGTAACCATTATAGGTGATGTATTGCCAATCGGTGGCCTAAAAGAAAAAGCCCTTGCAGCCTATACCTACGGTATTCGCGATGTAATTATTCCAAAAGATAATAAAAGAGATATAGAAAATATTCCAAAAGAAATAAGAGATAAGATAAACTTTATACCAGTAGAAAATGTTTCTGAAGTAATAGATAAGGCCTTAGTATGAAATTTAACAAAATCGAATTAGAACAAGTAGCAGGATTTAAATCCCAATGGCCAGCAGAAAATCTTGAAGAAATTGCCTTTGTTGGCCGCTCAAATGTGGGCAAATCCTCCTTTATAAATGCTTTTTTAGGCAGGAAAAACCTAGCAAAGACTTCCTCCAAACCCGGTAAGACTCGTACCATAAATTTTTATAATATAGATAATAAATTTAGGCTAGTGGACCTACCAGGCTATGGCTATGCTAAAGTTTCTAAAGCTGAAAAAGCAAAATGGGATAAGCTAATAAATGAGTACCTCCATGATAGGGAAAATCTAAAGGAAGTTTTTCTTTTAGTGGATATCCGCCACGAGCCAACTGCATTAGATGTACAAATGTATGATTGGATATTAGAATCAGGGTTTACAGGATTTGTAATAGCTACCAAGTATGATAAGATTTCAAAAAACCAACTTCATAAGCATATTAAGCAAATTATGAAAAAGCTTAATGTAGCAGATGAGGGTCTAATCTTTGCTTATTCTTCAGAAACTAGACACAATATTGGTGTAATAAATGAACAAGTTGAAGTAATAATTAATAACTAAAAAAACCGGCATTATATTGCCGGTTTACTTTTATTATATTTATTCTACCTTATAGGTAAATTCTGCAATATTTTCGTATTCTCCACTTATTGAATTTGCAGATTCCCTATCTAGACTTGCTGCTTTAAAGATAAATTTAATCTCATCTGCATCCCTTATTTGATCTAGGGACATATCAGAAATGTCTTTGTTATATAAGAAGGTAAGCTCATTATCATCACCAGATCTAGGCTCTAGAGTAAAGCTATTACCATCCTTATCCATTCCTATTAATTCATAGATATAATCTGGATCAAGATTTTTAATAATAGCAGTCATAGTGATTGAGTTTAGTTTTAACAGCTCGATTTCTGCACCATTATCAAGTTTTAATTCCTTGGCATATACCACATTATCTTCATTGACTGTATTTATATTGGCTTTGATAGAAATTATCTCGTTAGTGTTGTTATAGTCAGTGAAATATAAATCAACATCTGTAGATTCATAACTTGGGAATTCTTTATCAAAATTTATCACACTAACATCTGATATAGTCTTTCCATCTTCTAGAAAACCTCTACTTCCAGAGCCACCTTGAGCTACATAAGACTGACCATCTATAACTATTTTATAAATATCTGATGAATCATCCATCATTCCTTCGACAGAACCATCACTATCTCTAAGAGTATTTATAAATACCTTATCATCTTCAAAGGCGATATTACCAATTACAAAACTGTCATTTCCAACTGTCACAGGCTTGTTTAGTTCTGTCACATACTTATAAGAATCAGGACTTGCCCCAAAGGCATCCATCATAGATACTTTAATATCTGTTGTAAATTTAGCTACCTCAGCCCTAACAGATGGGGTCATAAGACCTGCAAAAAGAAGAACTGTTGCAGCACTTGCTAATAATTTCTTTTTATAATCTTTTTTTGCATAAGATTTGGCAGTTTTTTTCATTTTTGCCCTTTCAATATCATTTAATTCTAATTTATCTACTTCAAAATCAATATCGTTTATCTTATCGTAAATATTAGTCATGTCTTCCTCCTAGCTCTACTTTTAGCTTTTTCTTAGACCTTGAAACTCTGTTATATAGCCTATCCTTGGGTATTTCTTTTATCTTTGCTATATCATCATAAGAATAACCCTCTATATATAATTTTCTAAAAATTTCCTTATCATCATCATTTAAAAGTCCTAAAATTTCTTCGCTATCATCAAAGGAGTAGTCTTCATAAGTTCCAATAGCTTCTTCTATATCTTCTAAATTTATACTTTTATGGCGATTTTCTTTTCTTATTGCATCAATTGCCTTATATTTAGCAACCCCAGCACACCAATTTTTAAATGAAGATCTATTTTCATCAAAGTAATCAATATTATCCCAGATAGCAAGCAAAGTATCATTTAGTATTTCTATAACTAGGTCATCTCTATTTCCGATAGTTTTTATGATACTAGCTTTAAGAATGCCACCGTATTTATCTATAAATTCGACTAGGCAAGACTCTTTTTTATTCCTGATTCCCGATATTATTTTTCTATCGTCCATATATCCTCCTTTACTAATATATTCGTAAGAGGAAAGCTAAATCTATCATTTCAAAAAATTATATAATAAATTTATAAGTATTCCTAGGAAAAAATACAAAAATCTCTATCCTATATAAAATATGAAAAATAATTGCTTATCTTAATAAGTTTATTATATAATTAAGTTATTAATCTTAGTTAATATTCTAATTTCTTATTTGCTAAATATTGTTTATCTTTAATAACTATATACTTTAGTACATTGCATAAAACGTTTTTCTTTGGTAATATATTTTCACAAGTAAAATTTTAATAAATGGAGGAGTTATGAAGAAAAACAGAATTTTACCTTACATATTGTCAATGTCTCTAATCTTTTCTGCTTGTGGCGCAGATAATACCGCCCAAGACAGCGAAGACACTTCTACTGAAACAGCAGTAACAGAGCAAGCTGATGAAAATGAAAAAGTAGAAGATACAAAAGAAGAGGAAACAAAAGAAGTAGAAGTTGATCCAGATGCTACAGAGGGTACAGCAAAAGGTTACAAGGGAGAAGTAGTTGCTCATGTAAGTTTTGATGGAGATAAAATCTCAAACATCCATGTAGATCACCAAGAAACAGAAGGTCTAGGTGCAGCAGCTATAGACAAAATGGTACCACAAATTATTGAAAATCAATCTGTAAATATTGATTCAGTATCAGGTGCTACATCATCATCTAAAGCTCTTATTGAAGCAGTATCAGCAGCAATAACAGCAGCAGGTCACAATATTGAAGACTACCAAGAAGACTTCACAAGCACCGATAAAGAAAGAACTGACGCTACAAAAGATGTAGATGTTGTAGTAGTTGGTGGTGGTGGAGCTGGATTTGCAGCAGCAGTTACAGCAAAAGAAAATGGAGCAGATGTAGTATTACTAGAAAAAATGCCACAAGTTGGTGGAAATACATTAATTTCTGGTGGGGAAATGGCAGCTCCTGCTAACGAACTTCAAGAAAAAGAAGGAATCGAAGATAGCAAAGAATTATTTGCAGAAGATGTTAAAGAAGCTGGTGGAAACCCAGAACTAATCGATGTTCTAGCTGACCATGCTACAGAAGATGCTTACTGGTTAAGAGATGATATCGGAGTAAAATGGCTAGATAACTTAATGTTCTTTGGAGGACACTCAGTAAAAAGATCCCTTATTCCAGAAGCTCACTCAGGTAATGAATTAATCAAAAACTACCTTAAAAAATGTGAAGAGCTAGGAATCGAAGTAATCACAGAAGCAGATGTAAAAGAAATCTTAACTGAAGATGGCAAAGTAACAGGTGTAAAAGCAGAAACACCAGATGAAAATCTAACAGTAAATGCAAAATCAGTAGTACTTGCAACAGGTGGTTTCGGTGCAAATGATGAAATGACTTATGAAAATGATAATGAGATTGACGAATACGTTAAGTCTACAAACTCTCCAGGAGCTACAGGGGATGGTATCATCATGGCTGAAAAACTCGGTGCAGATACAGTTGATATGGATAAAATCCAACTTTATCCAATTTGTGATCCAGAAACAGGTAGACTTCTATATGTAGGAGATACAAGACTTGTAGGTGGAGCACTACTTGTAAACAAAGAAGGAAACAGATTTGTTGAAGAGCTTGGAACACGTAGAGAAATATCTCTTGCAATCAAAGATCAAACAGATCACGTAGGTTACCTACTATGGGATGAAAAGTCCAATGAAACTACAGGAACTATGGCATCAAACCCAGAAGAAGCTAAAGAACAATTTGAAAAAGGTAACTTAGTAAAAGCTGATACTATTGAGGAATTAGCTGAACACTTTGATTTAGATAAAGATCAACTATTAAAAACAGTAGAAACATTTAACGAAAACTCTAAAAAAGAAGAAGATCCAGACTTTAATTTAAGAATGCTAGGTTGGACAGTAGAAGAAGGTCCATTCTACATGCTAAAAGCAGCTCCAGCAGTTCACCACACAATGGGAGGACTAAAAATTAATACTGAAGCTGAAGTACTAACAAAAGATGATGAAGTAATCGATGGCTTATACGCAGCTGGTGAAGTAACAGGTGGTATCCACGGTTCAAACAGACTTGGATCAGCAGCTATAGCAGATATAACAGTATTTGGTAGAATAGCTGGTAAAAATGCTGCAGAACATGCAAAATAAATAAAAAATAAGTAGCCTATATGGCTACTTTTTTTATACAAAAAACCAGGATATACCTGGTAATTATTATTCAACAAATTCTATTTTTCCATCTTCAAGTTTGGCAATTCTAGCCAGAGAATATACCTCTACATCCATTTCTTCAATTATACTACGACCATTTGAGAAAGATTTTTCAATAACTATTCCACAACCAACTGGATTTGCTCCTGCTTGGCGGATTATTGCAATCATTCCTTTAGCAGCTTGGCCATTTGCAAGAAAGTCATCAATCATTAGGACATTTTCACCTTCGTTGATAAATTCTTTATTTACTATCAGCTCATTCATAACTTGTTTAGTAAAAGAAAATACGCTAGAGTGGTAAACATCTTCACTAGTAGTTAAAGATTGTTTTTTACGACCAAACACACATTTTACTCCAAGCTCGCTTGCAGTAGCTAGGGCTGGGGCAATACCAGATGATTCTACAGTAAATACCTTATCTATATTTTTATCTTTAAAGTGCTCAGCAAATTCCTTGCCCATTTTTTTGACTAATTCAACATCGATTTGTTGGTTTAAAAAAGAATCTACTTTTAAAATATCATCACCTAGAACTACACCCTCTTCTAAGATTTTATCTTTTAATTCTTTCATCTTAACTCCTTATATTTTTATATGTATAACTTATTATAACTATTATAAGGATAAAAGTTTAAATAGTCAAAACGATATTTATATAGCAAAATACTAAGAAGGGTAGAATAATAATATGAACAGTTTAGAATTTAGTAAAGATTTAATAAAATTTATAGATAATAGTCCCTTAAATTATTTTGCAGTAGCTAATGCAAAAGATATTTTAAGTAAAAATGGCTTTAAGGAGCTTAGCGAAAATAAAAGATGGGAGATAGAAAAATATGGCAAATATTTTGTCACCCGCAATGATACAGCTCTAATTGCCTTTACGGTGGGAGAAGACCTTACAAAAGGTTTTGATATTTTAGGTTCACATACAGATAGCCCTACTTTTAAGGTAAAATCAAATGCAGAAGTAAGTGATAGTGGCTATTTAAAAATAAATATCGAACCATATGGAGGGATGATTTACTCAACATGGACGGATAGAACCCTATCGCTAGCTGGTAAAGTTTCCTATAAAAAAGATGGAGTTATAAAAAGTGAACTTATAAATATAGATAAAGACTTATTAACCATTCCAAATCCAGCTATCCATATGAATAGGGAAGTAAATAAAGGTTTTGCCCTAAATCCCCAAGATCACCTATATCCAATTATTCAAACCATAGAGGAAAATTTCGAAAATGGATATTTAGAAAATTTATTGGCTGATGAAGTTAGGATAGATGCAAATGAGATACTTGATTTCGACTTAGGCCTATATGATAGGCAAAAGGGTGCAATTATAAATAATATGTATCAAATAGGTCGTATTGATAACCTAGGATCAGTCCATGCATCTTTAATGGCCTTTGTAGATGCAAAGGCAAATAAAAATAATGTCCTAGTTTTAAATGACAATGAAGAAATAGGATCTAGAACTCCAACTGGTGCATTTTCACCATTTTTAAGAGATACTTTAAAAAGATTAGCAGATAATATTGGCTATGAGGATGAAGATTTTTATATTGCTCTAGCAAATACTTATCTAATCTCAGCTGACCAAGCCCATGCTATTCACCCAAATTTTAAAGATTACCACGACCCAACCAATCCTATTAGGATGAATGGAGGACTGGTTATAAAAACTGCAGCAAATGGAGCGTATTCATCAAATATAGCATCAAATGCTAGATTAATTGACCTTGCCAATAGTATTGACTGCAAGATACAAAAGTTTCATAATAGAAATGACAAGGCTGGTGGCTCTACAATTGGTCCAATAGCCTCAACTGGACTTGGAATAAATTCTATAGATGTAGGCGAACCAATCCTTGCCATGCACTCTATAAGAGAACTAGGTGGGATAGAAGATCACTTTGATGCTTATAAGATTTATAAGGCATTTTACGAAACAAATTTTTAAGGAGATAATTATGGCAATAATGGAAATATGTTTAATACCAATAGGTACAAAAGAAACTTCAGTGAGTAAGTATGTAGCAAGTGCTAGTAAAGTTTTAGAAGCTGAAGGGGTAAAGCACAAACTAAACCCAATGGGCACAGTTATAGAAGCTGATGCTGATAAGTGCTTTGAGATTGCAAGAAAAATGCAAGAAGAAGTATTTAAAGAAGGATCAGACCGCGTTTATACAGTAATAAAAATGGATGATAGACGTGATAGTGACCATGATATGGACTATAAAGTAAAATCTGTAGAAGATAAATTATAAAAAAAAGATTGCCAAATGAAAATGGCAATCTTTTTTATTATATAAATACTGGAACTATATATCTTAGTAAAAATACTAGTGCAAGTCCATAAACTAGTGGACTTACTTCTTTGCCCCTACCTGTTAGAAGTTTTATACCAGCATAAGAAATCATACCAAATGAAATACCTTCAGCTATGGAATATGTTGCAGGCATCATTAAGATAGTCATAAATGCTGGGAAAGCTTCTGTAATGTCTGAAAAATTAATTTCTACCACTGTTGAAAGCATAAATAATCCTACTACTACAAGAGCAGCAGCGGTTGCTTGGGCTGGAATAATAGAAAATAGTGGGAAGAAAAATGCAGCAATTGCAAAACAAATTGCAGTTGAAAGTGCAGTTAATCCTGTCCTACCACCTTCTGCAACACCAGCAGAACTTTCTACAAATGTTGTTATAGTTGATGTCCCAAGCATAGCTCCTAGAGTAGTACCAACAGCATCTGCTAAAAGTGCTTTTGATCCATCAGGTAAGTTTCCATTTTCATCAAGCATATTAGCCTTTGTAGCAACTCCTGTTAGAGTACCTAGGGTATCAAAGATATCTACAAATAAAAATGAGAACAATACTGAAAACATTTCAAAAGAAAAAATATTTGAAAAATCTAGCTTAAAAGCAACCGGAGCAATTGAAGGGGGGCGAGATACTATAGCATTTCCCTCAGGTAGTGATGATACTCCTAAGAAAAGAGAAACAACTGTGGATGCAAGTATACCCCAAAGCAAAGCACCTTTTACATTTTTAGCTGTAAGAACAACCATAATAACAAGAGCGAAAAAGAATACAAAACCTTCTTTTGAAGCAATATTGCCAAGCTGTAGTGAAATATCACCCACACCTACAATACCAGCATTAAGTAAACCGATAAGGGCAATAAATAAACCTATAGCTACTGAAACAGCCTTTTTAAGATTAATAGGGATTGCATTAAATAAGGCTTCGCGGACCCCAGTAAAAGATAAAAGAATAAAAATAAGTCCTTCTATAAATACGGCCGTTAGGGCAAATTGCCAGCTCATACCCATTTGCATAACAATAGTGTAAGCTAAAAATGCATTAAGCCCCATACCAGCAGATAAACCAAAAGGCATATTTGCATAAAAGGCCATAATTAGCATAGCAATTACTGAAGCTATAATAGTTGCAGAAAAAACAGCACCAGCATCCATACCAGCATCAGAGAGTATAGTAGGGTTTACAGCAAGTATATAGCTCATTGTCATAAAAGTAGTAATACCAGCTGTAATTTCTGTTTTTTGGTCAGTACCATGTTCGCGTAACTTAAAAGCACGCTCGTTAAACGACTCAAACGCCATTAAATCCTCCTTAAATTAAAAATGATACAGAAGCTATTATACGCAAATTATTTATTTTTGCTAAAATCTTTATTTTTTTATTTTTCTCTACTATAATAAATGTATATCTCTAGGAGGATTTATGTCGACGAAAAATCTTATACAACTTATTGTAATTATAATAGGCATTATATTATCAGCGTTTTTTTCATCATCGGAAACAGCGCTTACAAGTGTAAATGTTTTTAAAATAAGGCAAATGGAAAAAAACGGAGTTGAAAAAGCTCCCTTGGTCAAAAAATTAGTAGATAATATAGGATCAGTCTTAACTACAATTTTAATTGGAAATAATATTGTAAATATAGTAACAACAACTGTGGCAACTATATTTTTTACAGAAGTGATGGGACCAAAGGGTGCGGTAATATCACCTATTATCCTAACTATAGTAGTCCTTATTTTTGGTGAAGTTACTCCAAAAAATATTGCAACTGCTAATAGCGAAAAATTAGCCCTAGCTGTAGCAAGACCAATTAGGTTTTTAGATATTATCTTAAAACCTATAAACTTTGTTTTAGGAAAGATTACAGGAGCTATAACCAAGGCCTTTGTTGGAGAAGAAGAAAGTTCAAACCTTGTTACAGAAGAAGATTTAAAAACTATAGTAGACGTTTCTGAAGAGCAGGGGGTTATTAATAACGAAGAAAGCGAAATGATTAATAACGTATTTGAATTTGGTAACTCGTATGTAGCAGATATTATGACAGCTAGAACAAATATGGAAGCTATATCTATCGAATCGACCCCAGAAGAACTAAACGATATGCTAAAAGAAACAAACCACTCAAGAATACCAGTTTATGGCAAAAATATTGATAATATTGTAGGCATCCTACATATGAAAGATATAGTATCAAACATTGCTGATGGAAAAGATTTGGTTTTAGAAGAACTAATAAGGCCTGCTTATTATGTATATGATAATATGCATATATTTGATTTATTTACCAATATGAGGGGGGAAAATGTATCACTTGCTATAGTAATAGATGAGTATGGTGGCACAAGTGGCTTAGTTACTATAGAAGATATAGTAGAGGAATTAGTCGGAGAAATAGATGATGAGTATGATAAAGATAATCAAGATATCTTTAAACTAACAGAAAATTCTTTTTTAGTTAACCCATCCATGCACCTAAATGACTTTAATGATTACTTTAACTTAGAACTAGAAGAAATTAAAAATGATTCGGTAGGCGGATATGTAATAGATCACTTATCACGTATCCCAAGTGAGGGAGATAGTGTAAGTATAGACAATTTAATAATTACCGTTGACCAAGTAGATAGATATAAAATAGAAATGTTAAAAGTAGAATTTATATAAGGAGAAAAAATGAAAGATACTGTATATATAAGTGGGCACAAAAACCCAGATACCGACTCAATTATTTCTGCCATATGCTATGCAGATTTAAAAAATAGGCAAGGTGATGTAGACGCTATTCCAATTAGACTAGGTAATCTAAGTCCAGAAACCAAATTTGTCCTAGATTACTTTAATGCAGAAGCTCCTGTTTTAAAAGAATCAATGATTTTACAAGTTAAAGATTTAAATATAGATAGGGCCTATGCAATAGATCCAAGCATACCTGTAAGGGTGGCTTGGGATATTTTCCAAGAAGGTCTTACAAATTCTCTAGCAGTTGTAGATAATGACGGCAAGATAACAGGAATTGCCTCCTTATCAAATATTACAAAGTCTTATATGGATGTTTGGGATGATAAAATTATAGGCAGGGCCAATACTCCTATAGAAAATATAGTAGATGTCCTAGCTGCAAAAACTTTAATCTCACCTAAAAATCCAAGAGCCTTTGATGGAAAAATGACTGTCATGGCCATGAATGATGAAAACCAAGACTTTGATAATTATTTTAGTGAAGGCGATATAGTAATAGTTGGTAATCGTATAGAGTATTTAGAATATCTAATTACCCGCAAGGTAGCCTTAGTAGTGTTAACCAATGGATCAACTGTAAGTAAAGACCTATTAGAATATGCAGAAGAAAATGGTGTAACAATTATATCAACAGAATATAATACCTTTATGACATCACGTCTATTGCCTATGACTATTCCAGTTAGCCATGTAATGACAGAAGATGATTTAGTATATTTTTCTACAAATGATACCCTAGATGTGGTTAAAGAAACCATGGCCAAATCAAGATTTAGGTCATATCCGGTAGTTGATGAAAACAAAAAAGTTATAGGATCTATATCAAGATACCACCTTATTTCATCAAATATGAAAAAATTAATTTTAGTGGACCACAACGAAAAAAACCAATCCATTGATGACATCGATCAAGCAGAAATTATAGAAATCATTGACCACCACAGGGTAGCAAATATTTCTACAACTGCTCCCCTATTTTATAGGGCAGAGCCAGTAGGATCAACAGCTACAATTATTTCTGAAATGTATCTAGAAAGTGGACTAAGACCATCAAAACAAATTGCAGGCTTGCTTTGTGCAGCAATTATTTCAGATACACTTTTATTTAGGTCACCGACAACTACAGATGTCGATAGAAGAATCCTAGATCGTATGAGCAAAATAGCAGACCTAGATCCAGAGGATTTTGCTAATAAAATGTTCAAAGCAGGTACTAGCTTAAAAGAAAAATCTCCAGCAGATATTGTAGAAGGAGATGTAAAAACATTTACCATCGGTGGAGAAGATGTAAGAGTTGGCCAAGTAATGACCATGAACCCAGAAGAACTAGAGCCCCTTCGTGATGAGATAACAAAATTAATGCAAGCTAAAATAGAACAAAAAGGAGAATCTACCTTTGTTTTAGTGCTTACAGATATCTTTAATGAAACAAGTGAGCTTTTAGTAGTGGGAGATCATGTAGAAGATATAGAAGAAGAATTTGGCCATAAGGTAGAAAATGGAACTATTTCTGCACCAGGTGTCTTAAGCCGTAAGAAACAAGTAATTCCAAGACTAACCAATGCCTTTATAAAAGTAGAATAAAAATTTCCTAGCTACGGCTAGGATTTTTTATTTATATGATAATATGGGGTAAAAAATTATTAGGAGTGTGAGTGTATGGATGAGATAATGGATTTATATGACAGCAACAGACAGTTAACAAAAAACACCTATATCAGAGGAACAGCCCAACCCAAGGGATACTTTAGACTAGTAGTTCATGTATGTATTTTTAATAGTAAAAATGAACTACTTATCCAACAAAGAACCTATAACAAAAAAATGCCAGGTCTTTGGGATGTGACATGTGGGGGAGCAGTATCCACAACAGAATCATCTGCAGTAGGAGCAGAACGCGAATTGTTTGAGGAATTAGGAATAAAAATAGACTTTAAAAACATCAGGCCAAGCCTAACTGCAAACTTTGCCCAAGGCTTTGATGATTTTTATATCTTACATAGGGATATAGATTTAGATGATTTAGTTTTACAAAAAGAAGAAGTAGCCGATGCCAGATGGGAAAATCTAGAAGGAGTCCTTGCCTTAAGAAGGGCCAATAAATTTGTAGGCTATAAGGAAAATTTCATAAGATTTTTATTTGATTTAAGCCGTGATAATAGATATGTGGAGATATAAGTAGAATAAAAAAGGAACTGAGTTTATGAAAAAAACTGATTTTAATAAGGCTTATCGGTTGCTTAGAGTAGCATTTTATTTATTAACAGTTATTGGAATAATAAAATTTAAAAACTTACCTGACCTTATACCAATTCATTGGGATAGCAGTGGATCGGTCAATAATAGTGTAGAAAAGGGATACTTTCTACTTAGTATTTGGTTAATATATTCAGCTACACTTTTAATAGATAAGATAGTGTATAAGAGAGACGACTATAGGAATAATAAAACTAGCAATATTATTATAATAGCTGTCTTAACTTTATTTCTTTTAGTTTTTGCTTACTTATTACTAAAAAATATATAAAAAAACTCGAAGCTTTTAGCCTCGAGTTTTATTTATTTAATTCCTCAAGTAGGTATTCTGGATCCATGCCGTGTACCATGCATGCTTCATCTAATGTTTCATATAGTGAAGATGGACATGATATACATCCCATACCTGCCATAAGGAGAGTGTTTATTGTTTCTGGTTTTGCTTGGATAATTTCACCGATTAGCATATCGCGAGTGATTTCCACATTACCAGTTGTTTGTTTAGTATCTTCCATTATAGTACCCCCTTTTATATATATTATCGTACTTCAAAAACCACTATTAGCAAGTGGTTTACTAGGGATTAAACTTTTAACAACAATAAGTATAATAATAGAAAAATACAGAAAGGTCAATATCTTATGGAAAATAAAAAACTTTTAACAGATGAAATTTTAAGTTTAAGAAAAGAATTAAAAGAAAAAAATGAGATGATAAATAATTTAGGATCAAGTGTATCCTTCGTCCATGTCTTTGTAATTCCTCTTATAGTAGCAGCTATTACTACATTTTTAGTTAGCAAATTATCTTTAAGTTCTAACCAAAGCGTAGGATTTTTTATAGTTGTATTTATCATCAGTATAAGTCTTGCAACTATAAAGAATAAAAAAGAACTTGCAAAGAGAAAAGAAGAATTAATAGAAGAAAGGTTAACCATACAAAAAGCTTTAGTAGAAAAGGGAAAAGAGCTTAGCAAACTAGAAAATGATATTGAAAACTAGGCTCCACTTAGTATAATATTAGCAGACATACTACTTGAGTGCTAAGGAGGATTTATGAAACAAGAATTTAAAGCTGAAGCCAAAAAAGTTATGGATTTGATGATTAATTCTATCTATACAAATAAGGAAATATTTTTAAGAGAATTAATTTCAAATGCATCGGATGCCTTGGATAAGCTATATTATAAAGATTTAAAATCAGATAGTGAAACAAATAAAGATGACTATTATATAGAAATAATACCAAATAAGGAAAATCGTACTTTAACTATAAAAGATACTGGAATTGGTATGGATGAGGCTGATCTTATAGAAAATCTAGGGACAATAGCCAAATCTGGAACAGAATCATTTAAAAATTCTGTAGAAAATTCAGATATCAAAGATTTAATCGGACAGTTTGGTGTAGGATTTTATTCTGCCTTTATGGTTGCTGATAAGGTAGCTGTAAAAACTAAAAAATATGGGCAAGATGCTGGATATCTTTGGGTGAGTGAAAATGCAGATGGGTTTGAAATAACAAAAACTGATAAAGAAAAAAATGGTACAGAAATTACCCTTTTCCTAAAAGAAAATACAGAAGATGAAAATTACGATGACTACCTAGATCAATTTAGAATTAGAAATCTGGTAAATAAATATTCAAATTATATACGCTATCCAATCAAAATGGAAGTAACTAAAACAAGACTTGCAGCAGATAGCACAGAAGAAGATCCAAAATACGAAGATTATAAAGAATTAGAAATTTTAAATTCTGAAACACCTATTTGGAAAAAAGATAAAAATGATTTAACCGATGAAGACTACATCAATTTCTACCAAGACCAACACTTTGGATTTGATGAACCTATATCTTGGTTACATTTTAAAATAGAAGGAGCAGTACAGTTTAAAGCCCTAATCTACATTCCTAAGAAAGCTCCTTTTGATTATTATTCAAAAGATTATCAAAAAGGGCTACAACTATACACTCATGGTGTAAAAATTATGGATCGTAGCGAAGATTTAGTAGAAGATGCTTTTTCTTTTGTAAAAGGTGTGGTAGAAAGTGATGATTTAACCTTAAATATCTCCCGTGAAACCCTCCAACAAGATAGGCAATTAAGAGTAATTTCCAAGCAAATAAACAAAAAAATTAACAGACACTTACTAGATTTACAAAAAAATGAGCCAGAAAAATACGCAGATTTCTTTAAAGAATTTGGCAATAGTATAAAAATGGCCATATACGAATCTTTTGGAGCTAATAAAGAAGAATTACAAGATCTTTTATTGTTCTATTCTAAAAATGAGGATAAATTAATATCCCTTAGAGAATATAAAGAAAATGCCAAAGCAACTGATGAAAATATTTTATATGCTACAGGAGATTCTCTAGATAAAATTAAAAACTCACCAGCCTTGGCTATGGTTGAAGATGAGCAAGATGTGCTTTTATTAGATGAGCCAATAGATGAATTTTTAATCAAAATGCTAGAAGAATATGATGGACTTAAGTTTAAATCCCTTGCAGAAGAAGATGAAGATCAAACAAGTGATGAGGATAAAAAGGATTTAATCGAAAAACTTTTAGAAAATCTACCAGATGATGTTGTAGATATTAAATTTAGTGAAAAAATGGGAGACATCCCGGCCATGATTAAACAAAGGGGAGATATTTCTATAGAAATGGAAAAGGCCCTTAAAAATAATCCTCAAGGTCCAGCTGTAAAAGCAGAAAAAGTTTTAGAAATAAATAAAAATTCTAAGGCCTATGAGCTGTTAGAAAATGCTAAGGAAGATGCAAATAAAAGTGAAATTGTAAATTTACTTCTAGACCAAGCAAAATTAATAGAAGGCCTAGAAATAGAAGACCCAGTAGCTTATACTAAAAATATTTGGAAGCTTATATAAAGAAATTTATGAGGTATAAAAGAAAGTCCTTGACTAAATACTAACCAAGGCCAAAATACGTACTAGAAAAAATTTGACACACCCTAGGACATTTAGTATAATATTACACTCTCTTGACTTAAGTGCTTTATGGACGTATAATCTATATTAGCATTTAATGAGAGGATGATTTAATGGAGCAAAGATCAGTTAATGACATCAGACAGGAAGTTAAAAATAATATCGGCAAGGAAGTAATTTTAAAAGCTGATATGGGACGTAAACGTATTAAAACTAAAACAGGTGTCATTGTAGATGCATTTCCTAGTGTCTTCACTGTAAAAGTTAATAATGATTTTGATGTTGAACGTACAGTATCATATTCATATTCAGATATATTAACATCAACTGTAGAGTTGATCTCTGCAGAGTAAATAAAAAACTGATTGGAATTACCAATCAGTTTTTTTAATTATTATTTTCTTTATTTTCTTCCTCAGTACTTTCATCTTCAGTATCTGCCTGTGTATCAGTGTCTTTATCTGCGTTACTTTCATCATCTTTATCAACTTCTATAATAGTTGTAGTAGTTTCTGTAGGATTGATTTCTTCTTCCTTTTTTTCACATCCAGACAAGATTACAACCATTAAAAAAGTTGAAGCTATTATTTTATAAAATCTTTTCATTGTTCCCCTCTAAATTTTTAAATCTACCCATTTACCTTTTTTAAACCTGTGTCTAAGTCCTATAAACCTACTTGCTTGGTCTGTTAAAATTGCTATCCAAATTCCATCTAAGCCAAGTTTTAACATATTTACCATAACAAGGGTTGCTATAGACCTTACTATAGTTACGGAGATAATTGCAACAAATAAGGTATATCTTACATCGCCGGCTGATCTTAGTGAACCGCCATTGATTACTTGTAAGATTTGAAATATTACTATAAAACCTATATATCTAATTACAATTTTACTTTTTTCTATTATACTTGCATCGTTAAAGAATAAGCTAAAGATAGCCTTGCCAAATATCATAAATATAAGAGAAATTATAATACCCATAACTAAACCAATTTGCTGGCAGGCCTTACCATATTTTATGGCCAAGTCCTTGCGTCCTGCCCCGAGATTATTTCCGGTTAAGGTAATAACTGCTACACTCATTCCATTTCCAAGGGAGAAAGAAAGTGAAAGTAAGTTCATTCCTACATTATGAACAGCAAAATAATCTGTACCTAGTCTTGCTGCAGTAAGGGCAGTTATAAAAAAACCTATTCTCATAGACATAATTTCTATAAAAATATTGACCCCTAGGTTAGATATTTCCTTAGCTATAGTTTTACTTATTTTTACTCCGCCATAGGCCATTTCTTTTAAGTTTAGGTAGGATCTTTTCTTAGTTAGTGAGTAAAAACACATAAGAGTTGATACCACTGTACCAATTACTGTTGCTATGGCAGCTCCCTTAGTACCAAGGGCTGGAAAACCTAAATTACCCATAATTAAAAGGTAGTTAAAAAATATATTTATAATTGAAGATACTAGGTTAGTTACAAAAGCTATCCTAGTATTGCCAGCACCTCTATGAGCAGCGTTTATTATCATAGAAATGGCATTAAAGATAAGACCAAGCATGATAACATTAAAATACTCTTTGGCCATGCTATGAGTACTATCGTCACTACCTGCAAAAACTAAAATAGGATCTGCAAATCTTACCATAACAATAGTTGTAATTATTACAAAAATTAAAGATATAAGTAGGGCAGTAGTGAGAGTTTGGTTGGCTTTTCTACGATTGTCCTCTCCTTGGTGCCTGGCAACAAGGGCAGAAACTGCACTTGATATTGCAAAAAAAGATGTAATAGCCAAAAATTTTGGTTGGGTGGTTAGCCCAATTGCAGCAATAGCCTCTGGTCCTAGAGAAGAAATCATAAATGTATCTATGATTCCAGCAAGAGCTATAAAAAACGACTCAAAAACTGCCGGTCAAGCTATTTCTAAGGCTCTTTTATAAAATTTCTTATCCTGCAAGACTTCCTCCATCATCTAAAAGATATAAATATTTTTCTATGTGGATATCAGCATCATCTGGATAGTCATTTTTATTTTTTGCTAAGATTTCATATATCTTATCCATAGCAAGAAAAAAGGCCTTTTTAAAGTCATCAGTTTTTAGGTAATAATTTATGAAAAGCGCATCTAAGAGATCCCCCGTACCTGCAAAATCATGATCTATCCTTTGGTAATATTTTTTATTTAAGTCATAATCTATGGCTAGGTTATAAAAACCATCTTTATCTTTTAGGCTGGTAAATATATATTTTTTATCATCTTTACTTAAATTTTTATAATCATCAAGTCCTAGAAAACTTGCTTCAGTAACATTTGCTAGAACTAAGTCTGCTATAGATAAGAATTGCTTATAGATATCTATTTTTTCTTTACCAACTCCCTTATATAATTTGCCATTATCCCCCATAATTGGATCTAAAATTACTAAGGGTTTATTAGAAAGACTAGCTATATAAGAAAAAATGATTTCTTTTTGCCTTGTATCATTAATAAAACCTACAAAAATTATATCAAAACTAAGATCTAGCTTATCCCAAACCTTTAAACTATTTATCATATGATCTGTTGTATCAAAAATTGCTACATTGCCTAGAGAAAAATTATTAGAAATCAAGGCAGAAGGTAAGAAAAAAACATCGTGGCCACTATAAGATAAAACCGGCTCCATAATATTGCCAGCAATCTTGCCCTTAGATACAAAATCGCCTATCAAAAGTATTCTACTCATTATTTACTCCTTATTAATATGATATTAATATTAGGTCTTTTGTCAATTAACTAAATGTCCAAAATTTGCTATAATGAAGCTATGAGTGAAGATCGTTTTAATATAATAGAAAAAGTTAATGAAAATAAATATGTTAAAAAAACTAGAAAATCATTGATATCCTTATTTTTTTCTAGGGCTGGAGTATTCTTTATCCTCATTTTGGCACAGCTTTTAGCCATGGTTTACCTTTATAGGCACTTAAAAGTAGATCCATCACTTTTAATAGGAGGAGATACAGTTTTAAGCTTACTAGTTATGCTTGTAATTTTAAATATGGATTCAATAAAGACCTCTTACAAGTTATCATGGTTTATGCTTATTGCTATCTTGCCATCCTTTGCTACCGTAGTTTTTCTCCTAGCTTATTTTAGTATAGGTTATAAAAAGGAACAGAAAAAAATCTTAGAGATAGAAAAGATTTCTAGGAAATACCGCGACAGGGATATAGATATGGTAGATAGCCTAAAGGAAGAGGAGCCTGGCTTATATAATATGCAAAATTATTTTTATGACCTGGGTGGTTTTACCCTCCATGAGAATACGGCTACAAAATATTATCCGGTAGGGGAGGATGTTTTTACGGATATCCTAGCAGCTATTAAAGGTGCCAAGGAATTCATATTTATAGAAATATTTATAATCGATTATGGCTATATGTGGGGAACAGTATTAGAAGAACTGGTAAAAAAAGTAGAAGAAGGAGTTGAAGTTAGGTTACTAATCGATGGGACCAATCTACTTACTAGAGTAAATTTAAATTTCCCTAAAGAAATGGAAGCCATGGGAATTAAATGCAAGGTCTTTTCACCCCTATATCCAATAGTTTCTACATATTATAATAACCGTGACCATAGGAAAATATTTGTAATAGATAACGAATATGCCTTTACAGGTGGGATAAATTTAGCTGATGAATATATAAATGTTTATGAAAGATTTGGCCATTGGAAAGATTGTGGGATTTGTTTAAAGGGAGAAGCTACCCAGTCATTTACCATAATGTTTTTACAAATGTGGAATGCCATTGGAGATGAGATAGAAGATTTTACCCCTTACTTACCAAGAAAAATGGCGATGGATGGTCAAGGTCTTACTATGCCATTTTCAGATAGTCCGATGGATAACGAAGACTATGGGAAAAATTCTCTTCTTTCATTTTTAAATAATGCCAAAGACTACGTTTATATAATGACCCCATACTTTATAGTGGAAGAAGATATAGTAGATGCCTTTACCAATGCATCCAAAAGGGGGGTAGATGTTAGAATTTGTCTGCCTCATATCCCAGATAAAAAAATAGCCTTTGCCCTTGCAAAAACTCACTATAAAAAACTAGTAGAAAATGGGGTAAAAATTTATGAATACACGCCAGGATTTTCCCACTCCAAAGTCTGGCTATCAGATGATGCTTATGGCTTTGTAGGAACCATCAATTTAGATTTTAGAGCCCTTTATTTAAACTTTGAGTGTGGAGTTTGGATGAAAGAAACCCAGGCTATAGTAGAGATGAAAAGTGACTTTGATGTATTTTTTAATATAGCAACTGCAGTAACCATGGAAGATGTAGCAAAAATGCCAATAACAACTAAGGCTGTAGGAAAATTAGCAAAACCTTTTGCAACCTTGTTTTAAAAGAGTACAGATTGTACTCTTTTTTATTTGCAAAAATTTCTATCCATGCTATAATAACATTAGTGTATGGTGAAGTGCATAACACTTACTAGGAGGCATATTTTGTTTGAATTAAATCCAAACTCTGAAACACCTCTTTATATGCAAATTGTTGAACAAACGAAACTAGCTATTGCCAAGGGTTATTTTAGAAATGGCGATAAATTTCCCTCTGTTAGGGAGCTTTCTCGTGAGCTTTTAATAAACCAAGCTACAGTTTCCAAGGCATTTAGAGAGCTGGATAAGCAGGGAATTATAGAAACCAAGGCTGGAATTGGTACATTTATTTCCTTTGATGATGAAAAAATAAGTCAAAGGATTGAAGATATTACTAAAAAATTACAAGATGACTTAATAGAAGCCAGATACCTAGGCATGACCCTAGATGAAGTCATTGCTATGTATAAAAAGGCGGGTGATTACAATGATCGTTGAGGCAATAAATATAAATAAAAGCTTTGAAAATAAAAAAGTTTTAGTAGATGTTAGCCTTAACTTAGAAAAAGGTATGATTACAGGACTTGTCGGTAGAAATGGGTCTGGTAAGACTACTTTACTTAAAATATTGGCTGGGATTTATAATGCTGATAGTGGCAAATTTAAAATAGATGGTAATTCTTTGATAATAAACCCTAAAACTATAGAAAAAATAGCTTATTTGCCGGATAGATTTGATTATTTTAACTATGATAAGGTAAAGGAAATACCAGGATTTTATAAAATAATTTATCCAAAATTTGATGAGAATTTTTTCTTAAGTGAAATTAAAAAACACCAAATGGATTTAGACCAAACTGTTAGAAATTTCTCTAAGGGCGAGAAAAATCTTTTGGGACTTATAACTATTTTATCAACTAATGCTGAGGTTTTATTAGTAGATGAGATCCTTGATGGGATGGATGTCATTAATAAACGTGCTATCATAGAATATTTGCTAGATGCTAGAGACAAAGATTGTGCAGTTTTTGCATCAAGCCATGAATTAGCAAGTCTAAGTGGGATTTGTGATCAGATTTACTATTTATCAAAGGAAGGCCACCTAGCGGCTACAAATGCTGAAGAGAATAAAAATATTAATAAAATTCAAATTGTAGTTAAGGATAGCTTGCCAGAAGAAATTGAACATAGGTCTGTAATTATCTCCCATATAGGTAGGGTTTATAATATTTTAATTGATGCAGATGAACAAAGTTTAAATAAACTCCTAAATTCTGAACAAATCGTCCAATATGATAGGCTGGATATGAAAGTAGAAGATTATTTTTACTTAGAAGAAGGAGCTAAATAATGAATGATTTAAAAAGCTTGTTTAAGTTAGTCTGGAAGAGATTTTCCGTTTGGATTGGCCTTCTAGCTATATTTACACTCTTAATAAATGGCTTGGGTGCTCGTGATCGAATCAATCGCTTTGAGGATTCACTAACTAATACGGTGGATATAATGGCTAGTGATTTAGGAGTTGAGCCATTAAAAATAAATGGGAAATTTAAAAAACAGGATATAGAAAAATCTGATGAAATCTTTAATAAATTCCAAAAAAAATATGATATAAAGTTTGCTGAAGTAGATGATTATGGTTACTATGCAAATGTGTATGATGAAGGGCAAGAAGATTTAGACTATGATCTTATGAACCAAGCGTCTATGTATAAGTCTGCTAAAGATTTTATATCCGAAAAAGGCATGGCAGATTCATATTATAGGTCAAGTTTGTTTGCGCCAATAGTTTTCTTTGTAGTCATTATAGGCATTTTGATTACATCCATAGAACAATCTTTCCCATACTATGAATTTACAACTATGCTACCATGGAAAAAGCGCGATGAAGTTTGGATGAAGGCCTTAATAGTATTTGGTTTAGGAGCTTTGGTGTATTTTATAAATCTAGCAGTAATTTCCCTAATCCTTAATACTTCTAGACTCGCAAATATCGTAAGCCTACCAAACATAGGTGCTATTTCAGCTCAGATGCTAGCATTTATCCTTGCTAGCAGCATTTTAGTAGTGGCTACTGGAATGATTGCTGGAAACTTTTTAGGGCATATAGGAATGCTTATAGTATCTGTAGGAGGCCTAGAGCTAATATGGCAAAATATTAGGGTATCTATATCTGTAATTTTTGGTTTGGGAAATACTAGTATAGATCAAAACTATGAAGCCTTTATAAATGGTATCAATCCATTTTTAAAACCATTTTTATCCTTACTTTATGCTAAGACTAGTTATCCAGAAGTACTAGCATATTTGATAATTGCAATTCTTTGGGCCATGCTTGCCTATGTAGTAAGTCAAAAATTAAGTGGTGAAAAATCAGGCTATATGATTATATCAAGTCCAATCGAGAAAGTTGTAAAAGTTTTAGGCATTCTAAGTTTTACAAGTTTATTTTATGTAATAATCTCCGATACTATTTTTGGAACAAGTTCTGTAATCTTAAACCTAGCAATATATATCCTAGGACTGTTGATTAGTATAAAACTATTTGATATCCTATTTAAGATAAGACTTAAGTTTTAGTTATTAAGGAGAGATATATGGCGAAAGATCGATTAACTTGGGATGAGTATTTTATGAATCTAGCTACCACAGTTTCAGAGAGAGGAACTTGTGATAGGGCCTATGTAGGTTGTGTAATAGTAAATAATGAACATAGGATAGTTACAACTGGGTATAATGGTTCTATAAAAGGCAATCCACATTGCGATGAAATAGGACACACCATGCGTGATGGCCACTGCATAGCAACCATTCATGCTGAAATGAATGCGCTTTTATACTGTGCCAAAGAAGGCATATCTGTAAAAGATTGCATATGTTATGTGACACATTTCCCATGCCTTAATTGTACTAAAAGTTTAATCCAAGCAGGTATTAGCAAGATTTATTATGGTGAGGCCTATAGGATGGATGATTATGCAGTAGAACTTTTAAATCGCAATAACATAGAGTTTAGGAAAATTGAATTGCCATAAATTTAATTAGGAGCAATTATGAATTATAGTGAAGATAGCAAGCAATACCATATAGGTGTTGATGAAAATGATATAGGAAAGTATGTAATCCTTCCTGGTGATCCAAAAAGGTGCGAAAAAATTGCAGCTCATTTTGACGATGCAAAACTTATGGGAGATAACCGCGAGTATATAACCTATACTGGATATTTAAATGGAGAAAAAGTTTCTGTAACATCTACAGGTATAGGGGGACCGTCAGCAGCTATTGCTATGGAAGAACTTGCAAAAATTGGAGCCCATACCTTTATCCGCGTAGGAACTTGCGGAGGCATGCAAGAAGATGTAAAAAGCGGAGATGTTGTTATAGCAAATGCTGCCATAAGAGCTGAGGGAACTAGTAAGGAATACGCACCCATAGAATTTCCTGCGGTAAGTAATTTTGAAGTAACAACTGCCCTAAAAAATGCTAGTGATAAGCTAAATCAAAAAAGTCACATAGGAGTTGTCCAATGTAAGGATAGCTTTTATGGCCAACATGAGCCAGATAAAATGCCAATATCTTACGAATTGGAAAATAAATGGAATGCGTGGCTTAAAATGGGTACTTTAGCTAGTGAAATGGAGTCAGCAGCTTTATTCACAGTAGCTAACTACCTAGGAGTTAAGGCGGGATCATGCTTTTTAGTTGTAGCTAACCAAGAAAGAGAAAAAAAGGGTTTAGCTAATCCAGTAGTCCATGATACAGAAATGGCTATAAAAGTAGGTGTAGAAGCCTTAAAAGAATTAATTGATTTAGACAAGAACAAGAATAGATAAAATTTAAAAGCTGATTAAGGAATAAATAATAATCCTAACCAGCTTTTTTTGAAAGGAAAAATCATGGAAATACTTGGAAAAATACTATATTTTGTTGTAATGATGCTTGCTATAAAATACTTTAAAGTGATTATGAGCAAGGCAGAGTATAAAAACATCAGTCCAAGAAAGAGGACTATTCTTAGAGCGATTGTAATAATCATATTTCTAATAACCATAGTTTCACTTTTTGCTTACAGTATTCTTGCAGCTGAAAAGGGAATGGCCAGAAGGGTCATATCTGGTATCCTTGCCCTAGTATCGCTAATTTATTTGATACATTTAATAAAAAAATATAGGGAAATAAAATAATAAAACGAGAAGCTTAAAAAACTTCTCGTTTTTATTTATCATAACCATAGCTAACTCCCATGGCTTCTATCTTCTTATTATATAAGTCCAAATCCTCCATATTATTATTTTCTACTTCTTTAGTTTACTTATTATCATAGCTAATACGAAAACTGTCAATTGATACTTTCCCATCTTTTTCTATAATATTATTAAATTTAGAAATCTCAGTATCTTTATCAATTACAAAATATACCTTGCAAATTTCGGGCTTTCCTGCAATTAGTAATATATAGTCCGGCCTGATTTCCTTGCCATTACTATCAGTGGCTGAGAAATCTAGGGTGTGATCAAAATTTGGACTGCTAATTTCTACTTCCATTAGGTATATCAATTGATCAGTCTCTAAATTATTAAACAATTCATCTAGCTTTTGATTGCTTTCTAAAGAATTGTTATCCTCGATTATCCCGTAATTTACTAGCTTGATTTCTAGGTCATCTATTTGTACAATATCTTCCTCAAAGCTTGTGTTCATAGTCTTAGGAGAACTTGAGCAAGCCACTAATAAAGGAGCTATTAGAAATCCTATAATTATAGATTTAATTTTCATCATACTACCTTTCATTTAAATATTTAGTAAATAGTTAGATTTTATTATAAATTTATATAAAAAAGAGGGGTGTGTCCCTCCAGTGGTTTTATATTTATTCAATCTCTTTAATTTCTACATAATCAAGCATGGATACTATTTGATCATGGGTTGGTAGGTCTATGACTCTGGCTGTTGCAGATGCGGAGGCTACTGACATTCTGTAGGCTTCTATTGGATCATTATCCTTAGCCATATTTGCCAAAAATCCTGCTATCATTGCATCACGGCAGGCATTTGTGTTTACAATTTCTCTGCCATCTGCTATTTCATTTGACTCATAAACCTTATCTTCTGTAAAAAGCATAGAACCATTGGCCCCATAAGAAATGATTACATTTTTGGCACCCATTTCTATTAATTTTTTGCCGTAAGGGATGTAGTTAAACTTTGATTTTATATTTGCATCAAATATTTTTGCCACATCATAGCCATTTGGTTTTATTAAAAGAGGCTTTTCTTTTACCATGTTTAACAGATATTGGCTAGGTACATCTGCCACAAATTCTGCTCCATTGGCTTTGGCAACAGATAGTAACCTATCATAGATATCCTCATCCATGTTTTCTTGCATAGGCGGAACAGATCCACCAAAGATGATAGTATCTCCTTCTCTTACTCTTGAGAGGTAATACAAAAGCTCATCTACTTCTTCAGACGAGATATTTGGTCCTGGAAAGTTAATATAGGTTTCTCTTTTATTTTCGTAAATTTTAACGTTTGTACGGTTTATTTCCTTCATTTCCACAAAATCTGTCATGATATCTTCATTTTGTAGCCAATCTTTTATAAATTGGCCTTGAAAACCACCAACAAAACCTGTTGCAATGGTTGGTATTCTAAGGGCAGATAAAACTCTTGATACGTTTAAGGCCTTACCGCCAGGTAGGATACGTTCGCTTTTTACATCATTTCGCTCGCCTAGTTTTATTTCATTTAGGCCAACGAATAAGTCTATAGATGGGTTTAAGGTTACTGTATATATCATTATTGCTCCTTAAATTTTAAGTGTTCTAACACATTCTATAATTTCTTCCATGTGCATACCGTGGCTACCTTTTACTAAAACTAAGGTTGATTTGGTAATAAGTTGCTTAAGCTTATCACAAGCATCAGCCTTAGACTTAAAATAAAAGGCACGGTTGTTTGGGAAATTTTCTAAAGCACCCTTATACATTTCATAAGATAATGGTCCGTAAAAAAGGGCATAGTGGATTTCATTTGGATCTATTTTTGTTCCTACATCATAGTGCAGTTCTTTTTCATTTTCTCCAAGTTCTAACATATCTCCCAAAACTACAATTTTATTTTTATAGCCCTTTAGTGTATAGGTTGTATTTAGTCCTGTTAAAAGAGCTTGAGGGTTTGATTTATAGGAATCATCTAGGATATCAAAACCATGTAGTTCTAAGAGGGCAGACCTATTGTGGCTAGCTTTAACTTTTTTTAGGCCACCTTGGATTTGTTTTTCACTTAGACCTAGGATTTGTCCAATCATTGCTGTAATCCCACCGTTATAAATTTGATGGTCGCCTAAAAGAGGTACTTTATAAACTGTAGCTTCATTTTTAAACTCAACATCGGAATTATTGCCAGCCACTGGTGTTATTTTAAAATCAGCATCATCACTTGTCCCAAAGGTTAATACTTTTTGATCAACCTTATAAGCAGGAACTTCTTTTGCTAAAATAGGGTCATCTATATTGTAGATAAATATACCATCTTCAGCTAAGCCCTCAATTATTTCCATTTTTGCCTTGGCAATACCTTCTCTACTTTTTAAATTATGCAGGTGGCTATCACCTATATTTAAAATTGCAGCTATATCAGGCTGGGCGATACGGGTTGTAAGGGCAATATCACCAAAATTGTCTGTACCAAGCTCTATAATTCCTATTTCTGTTTCTTCATCTAAGGATAGAATAGTTTTTGGTACACCAATCTCATTATTTAAATTACCCATTGTTTTTTGAACTTTGTATTTTTCTTTTAAAGTAGATTCTAGTAGGTCTTTAGTAGTTGTTTTTCCATTTGAACCAGTAATACCAATTATTTTGATATCTAGTTCGTTTCTATAAGCTCTTGCAAGATCTCTAAGGGCTTTTCCTGTATCTGCTACTAATATATAAGGAATTGAAATATTTTTATTAATCTCAAAGTCTTTATCTATAAGAAAAGCAGCAGCTCCCTTATTTTCACATTCTTTTATAAAAATCCTACCATCAAATACTTCACCGATTAAAGGAATGTATAAGTTATTTGGGCTTATGGTTCTAGAATCTGTAGAAATGCCTTCAATGAGTGTATCTTCTTTGCTAGGGTCAGAAATTTTCCCGCCTAGCATCTTTGCAATGTGACCTAAAGTTCTTTTTATCATTCAAATCTCCTAAAACCATCATCTATTAATTTATCAAGAACAAAATCAAAATCTTTTCCGTACATATCCATAGCAAGTCTTGCAAAAAATGAAGTAGGGGTAAAGCCTGGGAAGGTATTTATCTCATTTATAAAAAACTTATTTTCCTTAGTATAGAAAATATCTACACGAGCAAAACCTTCACAGCCTGCAGCCTTATAGCATTCCTTTGCAAATTCTATGGCCTCTATTTTATATACTTCTTCCATTTCATAAGGTACTTGGGCTATGGTTTCCTTATCGAAATATTTTGCATCATAGTCCAAAAACTTGTGGTTGGTGATGTAGGCAGCTGGAACAGAAGCATCTAAATTATCACCCTCACCGATAATGGCAATTTCTATTTCTTGCCCATCTATTAATTCTTCAACTAAGACTTTTTGATCGTATTTTAAGGCTTCTTTTATAGCTTCTGCTAGTTCATCTTTATTTTCAACTTTGCTAACGCCAACGGAGGATCCATTGGCAGAAGGTTTTACTATTAAAGGTAGTCCTATCTCATCTATGCACTTTTCTATAAAGTCATCATCAAAACCTTCTTTATATGTATAAAGGTATTTAGCCTGGGAAAGTCCATTTTTTTCAAAAATATCATTAGTAGTTACCTTATCCATGCATAGGGCAGAGGATAATAAGCCATTACCTATATAAGGAAATCTTATACAGTCTAAAAATCCTTGGATAGTACCATCTTCACCATAAGTTCCATGGATGGCTGGAATAATTATAGTATTTGTTGGGTCATAGTCCTTTAAGACTTCTAGAAATTCTGCAATAGATCCAGCTATATTTTTATTTGTTTCTTTTACTAAATCAAATTCATCCTTAGTTTCTATAACATCATAGGGTTTAGAAAAAGCCCCTTTTTTATCTATATAAACTAGTTTGGTATCATATTTACTTTTATTTAAACTTTGGCTAATGTTTAAAGCACTTCTTAGTGAAATATCATGCTCACTAGAAGGGCCACCACAAAGTAGAAAAACGTTGATCATTTAGTTCTCACTTTCTTCTATAATTAATAAAATTTTACTACATTAGAAAAAACTGGGCAAATTTAAGGGATATTAAATGTTCAAATAAATAAGTTGTAACAAAATAGTTACCTATTATTCATATATAAGTTTAATTTTTAGAGGTATTTTATATAAAAAGTCGGGGTGATTTTATTAAATATCTAAAAAGTCTCTAAAAGAATTAGAAAAATTTCAAAGACTATCCGCCTAATTATCTATGCAAAGTATTATAAATGAAGCAACCTAGCTATTTTTAACTATTAAATTAAAAATAAGCGATTCTACATAATTACTACACAATTAGCTTGTATAATAACACTTGTTAAAACGTAATGTTAACAATTTGTAACCTTTGTTACAAACTATATTAAACTTAAAATGAAAATTGAGCCATAAAGGCTATTGAAAGGATAGAATAAATGATTAACTTTAAAAAATACGCTCTTGCAGCAGCGCTAGTAATTCCATCAGTAATAGGATTTGGAGCAAAAGACTCAGAAGCTGCAAAACTTGCAATTGATAAAAACCTAGCTCAAGGTGTAAATGTTAGAACAGAAGCTCGTGAAGGTGACAATGTTATCGGTCTTATCGATGATAAAGAAAAATCTTACGAAGTAATTTCTGAAGAAGGCGATTGGACAAAAATCGACTTTAACGGAAAAGAAGCTTACGTAGTAACAAAATGGTTCCACGTGCTTGAAAATACAAAATTAGTTGCAGATGCAAACTTTAGAGATGATGCTGACCTTGATTCAAAAGTAATCGAAGTTTTAAAAGCAGACACAGAAGTAGAAGTACTAGGTCTTGCTGAAAATGGTTATGTAAAAGTAAAAGCTAATGATAAAGAAGGATATGTATACCACGACCTTTTAGAATCATTTAGACAAGCAAGAATTGAAAAGCAAAAAGCTCAAGAAGCTCAACAAGCACAAGCTCAAAACCAAGCTACAAACAATAACAACAACCAAGCAGCTCAAACTCAAACAACAACACAAACACAAACTTACCAACAACCAGCACAACAACAATCTTATCAAGGTTCATCAAGCTGGGCTAAAGAATGGATTGCTCAAAGAGAAAGTGGTGGTTCATACTCAGCTTACAATCCAAATGGTGGATACTATGGTAGATACCAATTAAACCCATCCCTAGTACCTTACGGTGCAAGCCCTGCTCAACAAGAAGCAGCAGCTGATAACTATGTTGCACAAAGATACGGATCTTGGGAACGCGCTCAACAATTCTGGGCAGCTAATGGTTGGTACTAAAATTAAATAAAAATTAAAAGCTAAAGCTTTAAGGGTTACCTTAAAGCTTTTTTTATAATAAAATATATCTAAACTAGTATGGTATAAGTATAATTTTTAACAGAGGAGATACATGAAAGAAAAGATGGCAAAGATTTTTATAGGATTATTAATTTATATAATAATATTTTCTAGCCTACCTTTTATAAAACAAAAAAGTGTAGATGAAGATTATAAAAAAGACTTTGATATAGGTAAGTTTTACCAAGATGATGGTTCTATAGCCTATGCCCAAGTTTTAAGAGATAATGAAAGTGCTAGTATAGAAAAAATCAGAGCCATAGATAATGCTAAAGATAAGATTATGCTTAGTAATTATAGGTTCCTTATGGATCAAGAAGGCAAAAAATATATGGCAAGTCTAGTGGCTGCTGCCCAAAGGGGAGTAGAAATCTGTATAATTTTAGATGGTAATACTCTTTTTATGAATGCTTTTAAAAATAATTATTACCTAGCCCTAGAAAGTTTTCCAAATGTACATATGAAAATATATAATCCTATGAATCCACTAAAACCATGGTCGCTTATGGGTAGAATGCACGATAAGTATATGATTGTGGATGAGAAGATAGGCTTTGTAGGAGGTAGAAACATTGAAAAAAGATTTTTGCAAAATAAAGGCAAAATAAGCTATGATTGGGATATCTTAGTCTACTTTGATAAGAGAAGCCATAAAGATGGTCTAGGGGAATTAATAGCTTATTTTAAAGATATTTATCAAAATGGACAGAGAAATAAAGATATAAAAGATGCTGCTGTTTTTGCAAGTTCTAGAAAAAATAAAGAACTTATAGGTGAATTAGAAAATATCTATAAGGATAATAAAAATCATAATCCTAATAACTATAAGCAAATTGATTACAAAAAATCTCTTACAAGGGTAGGCAGGGTAAGTTTAATTACAAATCCTATTGATGTATATAGCAAGCAGCCGCTAGCCTTTTATCAAATAAGAGAGCTGATGAAAAATGCAAAAACTAAGGTAAGTATCCATACTCCGTACTTTATAGGAAATGAGCTTATGTTTGAGAGTCTAAAATCAATTGCTAGCAACAATTCCACTACTTTATTTACTAACTCACCTGCTACAGGGATAAATTTAGTTGGAGTAGGAGAGTATTTAATCCATTACCAAAAGCTTATAGATACAAAGGCACATATATTAGAAAATGAAAAACCATATTCTTACCACGGCAAGGCCTTTACTATAGATGATAATTTAGCAGCTATAGGTAGTTTTAATTGGGATATGAGGTCTGTCTATATTGATACAGAGCTAATGCTCGTAGTAGAAGGCAAGGATTTTTATAAGAAAGTTGAAGAGGAACTAAATTTTTACCAAAAGGATGCAAGCAAAGTTTTAGAAGATGGGAGTAAAGAAAATCTATCTGGTAAAGAAATTTCTGAAATAAATTTTCTAAAAAAACTAGGCTCTATTATCTTTGTAATAATATTTTATCCATTTAGATTTTTATTCTAAAGCTATTTTAATTTATTTAACATAAACTTTACAAATTGATGATATAATCAACATAAACTAGACAGTTTTAGAAAATGCTAGGGGGACGAATGAATAAAGCTAGTAGTATAAAGAAGAAGCTAAATAGACTTAGTAATGAAAATAAAATTCAAACACTTTTCTTTGATGAAGAAAGTGATGTTCTTATTATATTAGATTTAGAAACAATTGAATACAAAGGTGTTTATCTAAAATATGATGATGAGGGTAGTGTCGTAGAAATAAACACTGCTACAAACAGCTTAAAAGTAAATGATGATGGACAGATATCTAGAACAAAGATAGATCCACTTATTAGAAAATCTTTGGATAAGGTAGCTGTAAATAAATTTAATGTCAAAAAGATAGATGAAGACTATTTCTCAGACTTAGAAGATATATTTAAAGATGATATAGAAGCTATCCAAGATGAAGAGAGCGGAGAAATTTACAAAACAGTAAAAGAAACTATTAAAGAAATCCACAACAAGGATTATGATAAAGATTTTATAATTAATCAGATTAAAAGATTTGAAATAGTTGATAAAAAAGATCACTTCAACCTAGAAAGATATATAGGTTCTTCAAAAATAAAGTATAACTCTGCAAAAAATAAAATAACAGTTAGAAATAACTATAACTTTAAGGAAAAATTTACCTTTACAGATGTGGTAAATGACTTTAATACAGCAGTATTTTTAGAAGTAATAAGGGATTACTATCGTAAGATAGAATTTGATAAAAGAAGATTAAGTCTAGATGATGCCTTTATAGATGGCTATCCAGTATTTACCCACACAGCTGCCCTTGGAGATAAAGATAAAGATTACGATGATGAAAAATCAAACTAATGTTTCTTTTAAGGGGATTTTGGATATAAATTATATATCAGAAATTTAAGGAAAGAGGTAAATATGACTAATCCAATAGTTACATTTGAAATGGAAAATGGAGATATAATTAAAGCTGAATTATATCCTGAATTAGCACCAAATACAGTTAATAACTTTATTTCACTTATAAACAAGGGCTACTATGATGGCCTTATTTTTCATAGAGTTATAAAAGGATTTATGATTCAAGGGGGAGACCCAGAAGGAACAGGTATGGGTGGCCCAGGCTATGAAATAAAAGGCGAATTTGCATCAAATGGTTTTAAAAATGATTTAGCTCACGAAGCAGGAGTGTTATCTATGGCAAGATCTATGATGCCAAACTCAGCTGGTAGCCAATTTTTTATCATGCATAAGGATAGTCCACACTTAGATGGGGACTATGCAGCTTTTGGTAAAGTAACTGAAGGTATGGATGTGGTTGATAAAATTGCTGAAAGTAAAACTGACAGATCTGATAGACCAGTAGATGAAGTGAAAATTAAAAAAGTAACAGTAGATACTTTTGGTGAAGACTATCCAGAACCAGAAAAAATGTAAATTATAAAAAAGATGCGAGTAGAAATATCTACCGCATCTTTTTTTATTTTCATTCATGAGTTTTTGATCAAAAATTAATTTAAAATTTAGAAATATCTTTACCACAGTATGGACAGTATTTTGCAGGTTTTATTAAATTATCGTTTATTGAGCTGTTGCAATAAGGACACTTGTTACTAACATAATGTAAGATGATTCCTATTATAGCAAGTAATATAGCTAGAAATATATTCCAAGTGATACTCGTAGCAAATGGATTATTAAAGGCGAAAATTAAAATTAAAGCTACAATCCACAAGGCAATAGATATTAGGTTGTAGTGTTTTCTTTTCATATATTAGTCCTATAAACTATCGTACTTTTCTAAAAGTTCTTCTAAAACTTCTATTCTTTGCCTGATATCTTTACCTTCATCTGTATCTTTTATAAGCATCCTAGGATGGAGAACTTCTATTTCTTTTATATTTGGCCTATAAGAGCTAACCTCATCTGTGATTGATTCGTAGTTGTTATGCTCAGCTAGGGAAACTGCATGGGAGTTAAATACTAGGGTGTAACCAGAAATTCCTGTTTTAGCATGGTAGGGTTTAGCTATACCACCATCGATTACATATAATTTGCCCTTGGCCTTTACTGGTAGCTCTCCCTTTTTAGTTTTTACTGGCACATGGCCATTTACAATTCGCCTACGAGTTCCTGTTACTCCAAATTCGTCCAGGATCATGTCTACTATTTCTTCTTGGTTGGATAATTTGTAGTAAGGGTTATAGATTTCTTTCCTTAATTCTTCCTCTTCTATAAAGATATTTTCAAAGTAGGAAAATTGTGATTTACCAAAGAGTGGGGATTGTTTGCCGTAAAATAAGTACCAAACTATATCTAATGAAGCTTGGTCGTTATTATAATAAGCAGACCTTGCAATCTCATCAAATTTATCAAATAAGGCCTTACCTGAGTAATTCTTGCCCCATATCTCTACATCCATAAAAGTTCCATCCTCATTTAGAGGGATGCATCCATGAAATAATAGGGAACCATTTTCTATTTTATATATTGAGCCGTTTTCGTATAAAAATTCTATGTGGCGGTTTAGTTTTACCCCGCGTTTAAAGTCTAGGGCTAGCGCATCTATTACTGCTTCTTCTGCTTTGGTTAATTTAAGGGGATCTTTTGGGTCGACTGTCGGGAAATGTCCATCTTTTAAAGATGCGCCCTTGTAGGTTTTGTTTTCAAAGTCTATGATTTTTAGGAAGTTCCTATCTTCCATATTAAAATCGGGATTACGTTCTAAAAGCCTGCCATCAAGTTTGTAACGAATAATTGATATGGCCTTAAACATCTTAGCAGCTATTTCAGAGCTGATGTTATCATAAAGGTTTTTATCAAATATCCTAGGCATAAATAATTCGCATGGATCATCCTTATAAGTTATGATTGCAAATTCGTAAAGGGGTCTTAGGTTTATACCGTAACCATCTTCTAGCATATCAAAGTTGTTATAAGAAATTGCATTCGCTATACATGCTGCAACTAGGGCCTTGTTGCCAGCTACAGCTCCCATCCATTCTATATCGTGGTTACCCCATTGGATATCAACGTTTGGGAAAGTTAAAAGTTCGTCCATAATTATTTGAGGAGAAGGACCACGGTCGTAAATATCTCCAACAACATGGAGTTTGTCTACACTTATTCTTTGGATTAGGGTTGTAATGGTTACTATAAAATCTTGGGCGTTATCGTATCTTACAATATTTTCTACTAACTTATCGTAGTATTGTTTTTTGTTAAACTCAGAATCGTTGGTATATAAGAGTTCATCCACAATATCAGTAAATAAGTAGCCAAATTTTTTCTTTACATAACTTTTGGCATATTTAGTAGAAACAAATCTAAATAAGCTTATTAGTCTATGAATGGTTATAGTTAGATAATCTTCTGTAAGCTCTCCATTCATTTCCATATCGTGGAGGACTTCCTTGGGATTATAAATTAATTCGCAAAGCTTGTCTTGCTCTTCTTTTAAAAGGGTTTCTCCAAAATGTATAGAGGTTTTCTCTCTAATATTTCCAGATGCAGACTTTAATAGTTGTAAAAAGGCTGGGGCTTCTCCGTGTACATCCGAAAAAAAGTATTCTGTGCCTTTAGGTAAGTAGAGCTTAGCATTTAATGATATAAGCTCATTTCTTAGATCAGACTTGCTCGGGTAATATTCCTTTAGAAGTTTAAAATAGTTTTCGTCCATAATCCACCTCGATTTTTTACTTTTTATCTTTATTAATATCGTCTATATTTATTCTAGTAAACTGGTCTTTATTAAAAACTTTATCTTCTCTTTCTTTTTTTATCTTATCTGCTTCATCTTCTCCATAAGTCACTCCATCTTTATCCTTATTTTCATAGGAAATTTTATTGGTGGCTGCCTTTGGATTTGCTACTTCTTTTTTGTTAGTAGCTACATTATTACTTTCAAAGACTATTTTCTGATCTTTTTCTACTACTTTGCGCTCAGTTTTTTTAGCTTCCTTAGCTACTTCATTTTGGTCTATAGCTTTAGTTTCTTCATTTATTTGAGCTTTTTTAAGAGGTTTATCATCTTTTTCTTTAACTACCCCTGACTCTCCAGTATTTTCTACCACATTGTTAACGCCAATGGTGTTATTTGTGTTTGTTTCTTTTTCCACTACAACATCATCAAATTCTATAAAATCATTGGTTCTTTTAGTTTCGCTTGCCGTTGTTTCATATATTGGATAAAGGCCGCGGGCCTTAGTTATTAATCCTAAAAGTGAATTTAAAACCAAAAGTCCATTTAAGCCAAATAATACAAAAATTAGGTTTGTAGTAAGATTTCTAAATGTTATATAGAAAAATGCTGTTAGGGCTAAAAATAATAGGCCAAACACAAAGTTTGAAAGGTGGTATTCTCCTGTGTCACCAGCCTTATAGATGTGTCTAGTAATAATTAAGTTTACTATAAATAATAGGGCAAATAGCAATATAAATATTGGCTTTACAATACTTGCTGATATACCCTGAAAACCTAGTAAATCTAAAAATGATATTAGTAGGCTAGTATCAACTAGGATAGTAAATCCTATTCCTAGTAAAAATAAAATAGTAACAAGAGACCTATAAATTCCGGTTACTATACTAAAAAATTTAACTGTATCTTTCATATCTCCTCCATTGGTCTCATTATAACATAAAAGGCTTATATTTAGGATTTATTTACCCATAAAATCTGTCAAATATAGGTCGCAATAATAGGTAAAATTCGTATAGTAATAGTAAAGTGAGGTAATTTATGGATTTTTATGAAGTATTAGAAAAACGTGTCTCTACCAGAAAATTTACAGATCAAACAGTGTCTGATAAAGATATTGAAAAACTAATAGATGCAGCTTACAAGGCACCTATAGGGCTGGGTGCTTATGATAAGTCACGCCTAACGGTTATAAAGGATAAATCTTTAATAGAAGAAATCAGTAAGGAATATATGGATAAGCTAGATAAAAAGGCGGATTCTCTATTTAATGCACCCTTATTAATCATCTTTTCATCTGATAATAAGAAAAATGACTTAAGATTTCAGGATGCTGGCTGTGTTTTAGAAAATATTCATCTTGCTGCAACTAGCCTTGGCCTAGGTTCTTGCTACATTAGAGGAGTGTTTTATGCCTTAGGTGATGAAGGAAAATACATTGAAAAACTGAATCTTGATGAGGGTTTCTACCCTGTAAGTGGTATCGTAATAGGTCATAGTGAGGATGAGCTTTTGGGTAAAGAGCACAATATAAAAACTAATATTATATAATTTAGTAAGTTTAGCTTGACAAAACCTAGTTAAGCATAGTATAATTAAGCATTGCTAGAAATCTATACACAAGAGATTTTTATTCGTTCTTAAGGCTAAGATATTTTCGTATTTTTAGCCTTTTGTGTTTTTAAAAGATAAGGAGTTTTTAATTAATGGCCCAATATCACAACGAGAAATTTGGAAGAACTGAGAGAGTGAGCTTTTCCAAATTCCCTCAAGTCTTAGATCTACCTAATTTACTAAAAGTTCAAAAAGATTCATACGAGTGGTTCCTTGATGAAGGTCTTGGTGAAATTTTAGAAGATATTTCCCCAATCGAAGATTATAATGGAAACCTAATTTTGGAATTTGTTGGATACGAATTTGATGAAGAAACAAAATATACTATCCAAGAGACTAAATATAAGGATACAACTTATTCCCGTGACCTTAAAGTTAAAGCAAGACTTATAAATAAAGAAACTGAAGAAGTAAAAGAGCAAGAAGTTTTCATGGGTGATTTCCCAATGATGACAGATTCTGCAACCTTTGTTATAAATGGTGCAGAAAGGGTAATTGTAAGCCAACTTGTTCGCTCACCTGGCGTTTATTATGCAGAAGAAACAGATAAAGCTGGGGATAAATTATATTCTTCAACTGTAATCCCAAATAGGGGAGCTTGGATTGAGTTTGATACAGATGCAAGTCATACTGTAAACGTACGTCTTGATAGAACTCGTAAACTACCAGCAACAACTCTAGTGCGTGCACTTTTATTTGAAACTGATGATGAAATTATAAATGCACTTGGAGATACAAAACATCTTAGAACTACTTTAGAAAAAGAAAATTCTGAAACTAGTGAAGAGGCTTTAATTGAAATTTACAGAAAATTAAAACCGGGAGACCCAGCAAGTTTAGAATCTTCACAAAATCTTATCAACAACCTATTATTTGATGATAGAAGATATGATTTAGCAAAAGTAGGAAGATATAAATACAATTTAAAACTTGCCCTATGGCCAAGAATTGAAGGCAGAGCTGCTGCAAGTGATGTTATCGATGGTGAAACAGGAGAACTTTTTGTAAAAGAAGGCGACACTATTGATCGTGCTACTGCAATTGCTATTGAAAATGCAGGTATAAACTCGGTTGATATTATAAAAGTAAATACTGATGGAGAAGATCAAGTTTTAAGAATAGTTGGTAACCACTTTGTAGATATCACTTCTTTTGAAGAGTTAAGAGATGTGGACTACGATGTTGATGAATTCTCAGAAAAAGTTTACTACCCAGTAATGAGAGAAATTATAGACCAACATGATTCTGCGGATGAAATTCTAGTAGCTATGAATGCTCGTAAAAAAGAATTGTCTCCAAAAAATGTTACAAAAGCAGACCTACTTGCAATTGTAAACTACCAATTTAACCTCTTTGAAGGAATTGGAGAAGTTGATGATATTGACCACTTAGGTAACCGTCGTGTAAGAGGTGTAGGAGAATTATTACAAAACCAATTTAGAGTGGGACTTGCTAGAATGGAAAGGGTTGTTCGTGAAAGAATGACAACTCAAGATCCAGATTTAGCTACACCACAAGGGTTAATCAACATAAAACCTGTAACAGCTGTTATAAAAGAATTCTTTGGTAGCTCCCAACTTTCACAATTTATGGACCAAACAAATCCTATGACTGAGCTAACCCATAAAAGAAGATTATCAGCGCTAGGACCAGGTGGTTTATCAAGAGATAGAGCAGGAGTTGAAGTACGTGACGTTCACGATTCTCACTACGGAAGAATTTGTCCTATAGAAACTCCAGAAGGACCAAATATCGGTCTTATAACATCTCTTACAACCTATGCAAGAATTAATAAATATGGATTTATCGAAACTCCATATAGGGTTGTAAAAGAAGGTGGAGTTGTTACAGATGAAATTGATTATCTAACCGCAGATACAGAAGATAACTACATCATTGCCCAAGCCAACGAACCTCTTGATGATGAAAATAGATTTATAAATGAAAGAGTATCAGGTCGTGGTCTTAACGGTGAAAATGATATTTATCCAAGAGAAAAAATCCAATACATGGACGTTTCTCCTCAACAGATCGTATCAGTTGGAGCATCACTAATCCCATTCTTAGAAAACGACGATAGTACTCGTGCGTTAATGGGTGCCAACATGCAACGTCAAGCAGTTCCACTACTAAAAGCAGAAGCTCCAATCATTGCAACGGGAATTGAGCATAGAGCTGCAAAAGACTCTGGTGTTTGTTTAGTTTCTAAAAATGCTGGAGAAGTAGTATATGTTGGTGATAATAAAATCAAAGTAAAAAGAGATTCTGATGGAGAAATTGACTCTTATGAATTATTAAAATTTGAAAGAGCCAACCAAGGTACAACAATTAACCAAAGACCACTTGTAAGAAATGGTGATAAAGTAGATGCCAATGAAATATTAGCAGATGGTCCTTCTACTAAAGATGGAGAACTAGCTTTAGGTAAAAATATCCTAATTGCCTTTACAACATGGGAAGGTTACAACTTCGAGGATGCTATGCTTCTAAACGAAGAATTAGTAATCGATGATGTACTAACATCAGTTCATATAGAAGAACACGAATGTGAAGCACGTGAAACAAAACTAGGTGCAGAAGAAATTACCAAAGATATACCAAATGTCGGCGAAGATATGAAAAAAGACCTTGATGAAAATGGGGTTATAAGAATCGGAGCTGAAGTAAAATCAGGAGACATCCTAGTTGGAAAAGTATCTCCAAAAGGAGAAACAGAACTTTCACCAGAAGAAAGATTACTAAGAGCAATCTTTGGTGAAAAAGCACGTGAAGTACGTGATACATCACTAAAAGTACCACACGGTGAAGAAGGTATTGTAGTAGATGTAAAAGAATATAATAAGAAAGATGGAGACGAATTATCTCCAGGTGTAAATAAAGTTATAAGAGTTTATGTAGCAACCAAAAGAAAAATCATGGTTGGGGATAAAATGTGTGGTCGTCACGGTAATAAAGGGGTTGTTTCTCGTATATTACCACGTGAAGATATGCCATTTTTACCAGATGGTACACCAGTACAAATCTGCCTAAACCCACTAGGTATACCAAGCCGTATGAACCTTGGACAAGTACTAGAAGTTCACATGGGACTTGCTGCAAGAACTATGGGATGGAAAGTTGCTACACCAGTATTTGATGGTGCAACAGATATAGAAATCGAAGATGCTTTAGAAGAAGCAGCACAAACTGCTCCATACATCAATAAAACAGGAAAAATTGAACTACGTGATGGTAGAACAGGTGAAAGTTTTGAAAACCCAGTAACAGTTGGGGTAATGTATATGCTAAAACTTCACCACATGGTAGAAGAGAAAATCCATGCAAGATCAATAGGTCCATACTCACTAGTAACCCAACAACCTCTAGGTGGTAAGGCACAATTTGGTGGACAAAGATTTGGAGAAATGGAAGTTTGGGCTCTAGAAGCATACGGAGCAAGCCACACCCTACAAGAAATCTTAACTGTAAAATCAGATGATGTTACAGGACGTGTAAAAACATATGAAGCTATTGTAAAAGGTGAAAATATCCCAGAACCAGGTACACCAGAATCATTTAAAGTATTAGTAAAAGAACTACAATCACTTGCCCTTGATGTAGAGTTACTTGACCAAGAAGGAAGTGTTATTGAGCTAAAAGAAAATGTTGATGAACAAGATAGATTTAGCCAAGTAGATAAAATAGATGCATCAAAGATTAAATCCCAAACCAGATCTTTAACTCAAAACTCAACTGAGGAAGTTTCAAATATAGAAGCTAATCAAACTGCTGTAAAAGATGAAGAAAATGTTGAAAGCAGTGATGATATCTTAGCAGGCGATGAGTTTGAAACTAGATATGAAGAAACTGATAGCGAAGGATTTAGTATCGAGGAATTAGAATAGGGAGATTTATGAGCGAATTAACACAATTTGACGGGATGAGGATGAAAATCGCATCCCCTGAAAAAATCAGATCCTGGTCTCATGGTGAAGTTAAAAAACCTGAGACAATAAATTATAGAACCCTTAAACCAGAAAAAGATGGTCTATTTTGTGAAAAAATCTTTGGACCAACAAAAGATTATGAATGTTCTTGTGGTAAATACAAGAGAATTAGATATAAAGGCGTAGTTTGTGAAAAATGTGGTGTTGAAGTTACCAAAGCAAAAGTACGTCGTGAGAGAATGGGCCATATAGAGCTTGCAGCTCCAGTATCACACATTTGGTACTTTAAAGGTATACCATCAAAAATGGGACTACTTTTAGATATGAGCCCAAGAATTCTTGAAAAAATTCTATACTTTGCATCATATGTAGTAATAAATCCTGGTGAATCTGGATTCGCCTTTAAAGAAGAAATCTCAGAAACTCAATATCAAGAAGCTATCGAACTACACCCAGATGATATGGAATTTCATGCAGCAATGGGTGCAGAAGCTGTAAAAGAACTTCTTGCTAGCATTGATTTAGAAAGAGAATACGAATTACTATTAAAAGAACTAGAAGAATCTACAGGTCAAAAGAAAGTTAGGATTTCAAGACGACTTGAAGTTGTAGATGCTTTTATGACATCAGGAAACCGTCCAGAATGGATGATTTTAGATGTACTACCAGTTATGCCGCCAGAACTTAGACCAATGGTACAACTTGAAGGTGGTAGATTTGCTACATCTGATCTAAATGATCTTTATAGACGTGTTATAAATAGAAATAACAGATTAAAAAGACTTTTAGATATTGGTGCTCCAGAAATCATCGTTCGTAACGAAAAAAGAATGCTTCAAGAAGCAGTTGATGCCCTAATCGACAACGGACGTCGTGGTCGTGCAGTAACTGGTGCATCAAATAGAAATATGAAATCACTTTCTGATTTACTAAAGGGTAAGTCAGGTAGATTTAGACAAAACTTACTTGGTAAACGTGTAGACTACTCAGGTCGTTCAGTTATCGTAGTAGGACCAGACCTTAAGTTTAACCAATGTGGTCTGCCACAAGAAATGGCCCTTGAATTATTCAAACCATTTATTATGAACAAGGTAGTAGACCGAGGTATGGCTCATAATTTAAAATCTGCTAAAAAAATGGTAGAGAAAAAAGATCCAAGAGTTTATGATGTCCTAGAAGAAGTAATAAAAGACCACCCAGTTTTACTAAACCGTGCTCCGACTCTACACAGACTAGGTATTCAATCCTTTGAGCCAGTTTTAGTAGAAGGAAAGGCAATCAAACTTCATCCACTTGCTTGTAACGCCTTTAACGCCGACTTTGATGGAGACCAAATGGCTATCCACTTACCTTTATCAAATGAAGCACAAATAGAAGCAAGACTTCTAATGATGTCTACAAATAATATTCTTGGACTAAAAGATGGTAAACCAATTACCTCTCCTTCCCAAGATATGGTGCTAGGGGCTTATTACCTAACAACTATAAAAGAAGGTGCCAAAGGTGAAGGCATGGTATTTGAATCTACAAATGAGATGAAAAAAGCTCTTCTTGCAGGAGATGTAGAATACCAATCTAGGGTAAGTGTTAGAGTAAAACATTCACCAGAAGATCCAGGTCAAATCGTAGAATCTTCCGTAGGTAGATTTATCTACAATGAAGGAATCCCACAAGATTTAGGCTATGTAAATAGAAAAGAAGATCCATATTCTCTAGAAATTAACCAAGTAGCAGATTCTGGAGTTTTAAAAGATATTGTAGATAGATGCTTTAGAAGACATGGTAATATAAAAACTGCAGAAGTACTTGACTACATCAAACAAACAGGTTATAAATACTCAACATTGTCAGGGCTTACTGTTTCTATGGCAGATGTTACTATTCCAAAAGAAAAATGGGATATCATAGCAGATGCAGATGCGGAAGTAGATAATTACGAAAAATTATACAGACGTGGTTTAATCACAGATGAAGAAAGATATGAAAAAGTTATCGATATTTGGAGAGAAACCACAGACAAAGTAACAGAGGCTCTACTAACAGACTTACGTAGTGATAATAATATCAAAATCTTTGCTGATTCTGGTGCCCGTGGTTCTACAAACCAAATCAGACAGCTAGGCGGTATGCGTGGGCTGATGAGTCAGGCCGATGGTAAAACTATCGAAATTCCTGTAAAAGCAAACTTCCGTGAAGGATTATCTGTACAAGAATACTTTATTTCTTCCCACGGTTCACGTAAAGGTCTTACAGATACAGCGCTAAGAACTGCCGACTCAGGATACTTAACACGTCGTATGGTAGATATTTCTCAAGATGTTATTGTTACAGAAGATGATTGTCATACAAATGGTTATGTAGAAGCTTACGAATTTAAAGATGGTAACGAATTAATCGAGAATCTTTACACTCGTATAGTAGGTCGTACATCATTTGAAGATATTAAAGATGAAAATGGTGAAACCTTAGCTGCCAAAGACCAATTAATCGATGAAGATACAGCAGAAAAAATTGTTGCAGCTGGGGTAAAAAGAGTAAAATTACGTTCAGTATTAGAATGTAGAGCAAAACAAGGTGTTTGTGCTGCATGCTATGGACGTAACCTTGCTACAGGAAAACCTGTAAATATCGGGGAAGCAGTAGGTATTATTGCTGCCCAATCAATCGGTGAACCGGGTACACAGCTTACAATGAGAACCTTCCACTCTGGTGGTATCGCAGGTGTAGGAATTACATCAGGTCTTCCAAGGGTAGAAGAGTTATTTGAAGCACGTAAGCCAAAAGGACTTGCTTATATTGCAGAAAATAGCGGTACAGTAACTCTTATCCAAAATGAAAAGAAAACAGACGTAGAAATCGAATCAGAAGATGGACGCGTACAAAAATACAATATTCCATTTGGTTCTAGAATCATAGTTCGTGATGGAGATGTAGTAGAAAAGGGCCAACAACTAACAGAAGGTTCCCTAGATCCACACGATGTTTTAAATGTACTTGGCAAAATTGGAGTACAAGACTATATTACAAAAGAAGTTCAAAAAGTATATAGGATCCAAGGGGTAGAAATCGATGATAGACATATCGAAGTAATTGCCCGCCAAATGCTTAAAAAAGTTAAGATTGATGAATCAGGCGACACAGAATTCTTACCAGGTTCCCTACAAGAAAGACGTGATGTTAACCTTGTAAACGAACAAATGATTGAAGAAGGAAAAGAGCCAGCAGAATATACCCAAGAATTACTAGGTATCACAAAAGCATCACTTGCAACAGATTCTTGGTTATCAGCAGCATCCTTCCAAGAAACAACAAGAGTTCTTACAGATGCATCTATAAAAGGAAAAGTAGATGACCTAATGGGTCTAAAAGAAAATATCATTATCGGTAAACTTATACCAGCAGGTACGGGTATGAAACGCTATAATGATGTAAATATAGACTATGAAACAAAAGACCTAGAAGATGCACAAATTGCAATGAATATAGAAGAAGCTGAGAGTTTAGAAGCTAATGAGCAATTACAAAACTAATAAAATTAAAAAAAACCGCTAGAATTTACTAGTGGTTTTTTTGTATTCCTAATCAAAAATTTCCTTTAAGGCCTTGTAAGTATTAATCCTATTATCTACTCCGTAGATAGGTGTGAAAGCTAGGATTTCATCAAGTTCAAATTGGTCTACTTCATCATGAAGAATATCAGCAATTTCTCTTTTGCTACCTTTTAGGATAAATCTTGCATCATAGGATTGTTTTAATAAAGATTCTTCATTTAAGGTAAATTCATAGTCTTTTACCATTGCTGGATCGATAAGTCCTTGGGATGCTCCTCTTGCTTGTTGTAAGTGGAAATAATCAAAGGCCTTACCTAAATATTCTAATTCTTCCTTGTCATCTGAAATTAACATCTTATAAGACATAGAAATATAAGGCTTATCAGCAAAGCTAGATGGTTTAAAATTATTTTTATAAGAACTAAATAGGCTAGCTGGAGTTTCTACTGCAAAAAATTTAGCATGAGAATATGGCAAACCCCATTCTGCTGCCATGCCCATGGCCTGGCCTGTAGATCCTAACATCCAAGGAGTAGCTAGTTTTTCGTTTTTATTTGGCATAGCCTTGGCTCTAGCATATACTGGATCATCTGGTGTCTTATCTTCTAAATAGTCTAGTATTACTTTTATTTCTTGATATAAAGTTTGAGTTTTGCTAGGGAAATTTTGATTTAGGGCACGCATCTCTAAAGGACCAGATCCTGGTGCACGTCCTATACCTAGGTCGACTCTGCCGGGAGCAAGTTCTGCTAGAGTTTTAAAAGTTTCTGCAACCTTTAGTGGTGAATAGTGCATAACCATAGTTCCGCCAGTACCTATAGTTATATTTTCTGTTTCAGCAAGAAAATATGCTGTTAAAATTTCTGGTGCAACTGAAAGTAGGTTTTCAAAGCCATGGTGCTCTGCAAACCAATATCTATCGTATCCAAGCTTGTCTAATTCACTTACCATTTTTCTAGTATCGTTTAAGACATCTTGGTTAGTTTTTCCTTGTTCTCTTAACAATAAATCATGAACTCCAAGTTTCATTATTAACCTCCTTAAAGTTTTTAAGTATTGTTAGTATTACTATACTCTAAGTTATTTTATATTGGCAGAAATATATCAAGATGGGAAAATGTATGCATAAAAGTTATAATAATACTAGCAAATATTGGAAGTAAATATGGAAAAAGAATTAAAGGTGCCAGTATTAACCACCACAGCAGAAGGTGGAACTCTTACTAAGTGGTTAAAGAGTGAAGGAGAAGGTGTAAAAGCTGGAGAGGTGGTTTATGAAGCAGAAATTCTTAAAGTAACTCTTGAAATGGGAGCTGAGGAAGACTTTGTTATTAAAAAAATCCTTATAAATGAAGGAATGAGCTTAGCTGTTGGGTCACCCTTCATAAGTCCTGATACAACTACATCACCTTCAACTTCTATTTTAAGTGATTCGTAAGGAAGATCCTTTGCTTTTGCAAAAGATTTAAAAACTAGGGCTTGGCAACCAGCTAGGGCAACTAGTAAATATTCACCAGGGTTCATGCCCTTATCTTAACCACCAGCTTGTACTGGTTCATCAATCATTACTTTGTGTGCCATTGCCAATTTCTACTTGTAATCCTTCATTTAGTAGGTTGGCATTTACTTTAATTAATTAAGCCATATTTACTTCCAACATAATTTTTTTATATATTACTAATATAAATTATACTTGATATTTAGGAAAACGTTAACATTTATACAAATAAAAATCACCAGCCTCTTTAACTGGTGATCGTATTTCTAGATTAATTTTTTTACTTCTTCTAAAGCTTTATCAAAATCTACTTCGTTTGTTACTTCTGGTACATACTCTACGTAAGCAACTTCTCCATTTTTATCAACAACTACTACACCACGAGCTAGAAGTTTATTTTCTTCCATTAGGAAGCCATATTTTTCTCCAAATTCACGGTCTTTGTAGTCTGAGATCATTAGGTTATTTTCGATTCCTTCGTTTGAACAGAATCTTGCTTGGGCAAATGGTAGGTCTTCTGTAATTGTTACTACATTTACACCTTCAAGTGAGCTAGCTTCTTTGTTAAATTTTTTAGCTTGTAGGGCACACACATCTGTATCTAGAGATGGTGCTACTGAATAGATTACTACTTTGTTATCACAATTTTCGCTAGACCACTCGCTTAGGTCATTATTTGTTGCTTTAAATGCTGGTGCTTTGTCACCGACTTTTATAGGTTCACCAACTAAGTTTACTTTATTTCCTGCAAATGTTATATCCATTATTATTTCCTCCTAAATTCAATTTACTATACAAATATCTTATACCCATAAATTATTTTTTTAAATTTTTCATAAAATCTTTAGCCATTTGCTCACTGGAAATTAAAACTGATCTGAGGTCATTGTTAGAAATATCAATGCTTTCAGTCCACATACCGTTTAAATATAAGTTTTTTACTCGCTCGTATTTGCTTGTAAGAGGGTTATAGCTTGGATACATTACATTGATATTTTTCTTATCATCTTCTTCTATTAACCTATTCTTAAATAAACTTTTGAGTAAGTCATCATTTTTTATAGCCTTGGTCAAGTCTTTTTCAAAGCCTTGGGCGTTATAGATTTTATCAGTGGTAAACTCTTGCTTATCTTCTGTTTCAACCTTAAATTTACCGTCTATAAAATTGATATCCTCAGTATTTTTTACAATTTTAATCTTACCAGCATCTAAGTCATATAATATTTTCTCCATAGTAATAGCGGGAGTTTTGGTCATAAGATAGACAATTTTTGGCAGGTATTCTTCTCTAAATTTTATGCGGTCTAGGCCATTAAAGGAATTATATAGTTTGCTACTGGTATACCAAAGTTCTAGGGTATAGCTTTGGCAAAATTCTAGCTTAAAGTCTTTATCTTTTAGGGCTTTTTTAGAAAGTTTTGGGCTATTATCTTTATAATAATTATAAATCTCATCAAAGTCTAAGGATACTTTTTTAAAATCGTCATTAAAAGCTTTTTTAAACTCAGAAAGACTTACAAAACCTTGCTCGTTTTTATGGCTATCCACCCATTGATCATCAATGGAGCAAATATTTCTAGGATAATTTTCTCTAATTTCAGGCAGGGCAAAAAATGAGCTATTTGTAAAAAAATAAAGGGGTTTACTAAATTCAGTATATTCACTAAGGTACCTATAAATATCAATAGCCGCTGGACCTGTTCCAATTATTCCTATATCATCATCACATTTTATATTTATAATTTTTTCTCTAAGGGGGTAGGGATTTGCTATGTAGTTTTCATAAGTTTTTAAATTATAATCATCCTTATAATAAGATTGGCCGATAGTTAGAAAAACTGCTTGGTAGGGACCATATGATTTATATTTAGTTTCAATGTTAAATACATTTATATCTTTTAAAATATTCTTAACCTCTGTTTTGTGGATGGATACATTGGCATGGTTAAAATACTTTCTATAACTTTCTTTAGCGTATTTACCAAAAATAGGACGGGGGATTTTTCCCTCCTTAGTTGGTAAATCTTCATAATATTGCTCTAACCAATTTTTAAACTCACTATGATTATCTATATTTATATTCATATGCTCAATGGGAGTATTTAAGATTTTATATAAGTCATCATCTTCATAAGCAAGGCCAACAGCAAGCTCATTTCTTTTTTCAAAAACATCTATATAAATATCTTCATTAAAACTATCATCCTCTATTATATTTTTTAGGACATTTGCCCCACTTATCCCACAACCTACGATAGCTATTTTCATAAAATCTCCTTACTTATCATCTTTTCTTAAAGATAATTATATAATATATATACCAATATATAAATAGAGATAATTGTTTTATAAAACATTTGACATCAAGGCCTTAAGATAGTACACTTATTAAGTATTGGCGTGAGATTCGCCATTTATAAATATTAAAAAGAAAAGGAGGTGCATTATGCCTACAATTAACCAACTTGTTAGAAAAAGTAGAAAAAGTACAGAATCAAAATCTAACACACCAGCATTAGGTTACAACTACAATACTTTAAAAGGTAGAATTACTCCTAACCAATCACCACAAAAACGTGGCGTTTGTACATCAGTAAGAACAGTAACACCTAAAAAACCTAACTCAGCTTTACGTAAAGTTGCCAGAGTTAGACTTACAAATGGTGCTGAAGTACTTTCATACATCCCAGGAATTGGTCACAACCTACAAGAACACAGTGTTGTACTAATTAGAGGTGGAAGAGTAAAAGACCTTCCAGGTGTGCGTTACCACATCATAAGAGGTACCCTTGATACTGCAGGAGTAGATGGACGTAAACAAGGTAGATCTAAATACGGTGCTAAAAAGAACCAAAACTAGGATCTAGATTTAAAAGTGCATAATGTACCTATAATTAAAAAGATAAATTATTAGAAAAATTATGGTATATCCATGCACACTGACGACAAATATTAGTCGAGTACTAATGATATTACACATAATTGGTAAAGGAGGGAAGCAAAGTGTCAAGAAAGGGACATATACCAAAAAGAGAAGTAATGCCTGATGCTAAGTATAACGATAGAGTTGTAACAAAACTTATCAACAACGTTATGCTAGATGGTAAAAAAGGCCTTGCAACAAGAATTGTCTACGATGCATTTGCCATTGTAGAAGAAACAACAGGAAATGACGCACTAGAAGTATTCTACCAAGCACTTGAAAACATTATGCCAACACTAGAAGTTAAAGCAAGAAGAATCGGTGGAGCTAACTACCAAGTACCTATGGAAGTTAGACCAGAAAGAAGACAAACTTTAGCTTTAAGATGGTTAGTTAATTTTTCAAGAGCTCGTGGTGAAAAAACTATGGTTGAAAGACTTTCAAAAGAAATTCTAGATGCATCTAACAACTCTGGTGCAGCTGTAAGAAGAAAAGAAGAAATGCACAGAGCAGCAGAAGCTAACAAAGCCTTTGCACACTACAGATATTAATAGGGGGAAAATTTGGCTAGACAAGTTTCACTTAAAGATACCAGAAATATAGGAATCATGGCTCACATCGATGCCGGAAAAACTACTACAACAGAAAGAATTCTATACTACACTGGTAAAATTTATAAAATAGGTGATACTCATGATGGTACAGCAGTAATGGACTCCATGGACCAAGAAAAGGAACGTGGTATTACAATCGGTTCAGCTGCAACTACAGCATTTTGGAAAGATCACAGAATTAACATTATCGATACTCCAGGACACGTGGACTTTACTGTAGAAGTAGAAAGATCACTAAGAGTACTTGATAGTGCTGTTGCTTTATTCGATGCTAAAAGCGGGGTAGAACCACAATCTGAAACTGTTTGGAGACAAGCTGATAAATACCACATCCCAAGAATTTGTTTTATTAACAAAATGGATGCTACTGGTGCAGACTTCTTCATGGCAGTTGAAACAATTAGAGATAGACTAAAAGCAAATGCAGTACCTATAGAAATTCCAATTGGATCTGAACAAGAATTCCAAGGAGCAGTTGACCTAATCACAATGGAAGCTGTAACATATAATACAGAAGACTTAGGTGCTCACCCTGTATATGGAGAAATCCCAGCAGATCTTAAAGACCAAGCTGAAGAATACAGAAACAATCTTTTAGAAGAACTATCAGAAATTGATGATAACATCATGATGAAATACCTAGAAGGTGAAGAAGTGACTGTAGAAGAAATTAAAGCTGCAGTAAGAAAAGGAACAATCGAACAAAAGATTTTCCCATGCCTATGCGGTTCAGCATACAAAAACAAGGGTGTACAACCACTTCTAGATGCTATCATTGAATTTATGCCAAGTCCATTAGATGTACCAAACATTACAGGAATCGATCCAAAAGATGAATCAGTTGAACTAGAAAGAAAAGCTGATGATAATGCACCAACAAGTGCGTTAGCATTTAAAGTTGTAACTGACCCATATGTAGGTAAATTAATCTACACAAGAATCTACTCAGGTACAATCGAATCAGGTTCATACATCTATAACGCAACAAAAGGCAAAAGAGAACGTGTTGGACGTATCATGCAAATGCACTCTAATAAGCAAGAAGAAATCGATAAAGCATATGCTGGAGATATCGTAGCTTTATTAGGACTTAAAGATACAACAACAGGGGATTCATTATGTGATCAAGATAACCAAATTATCCTTGAAAAAATGGAATTCCCAGATCCAGTAATCTCAGTTGCTATCGAACCAAAAACAAGAGCTTCACAAGATAAGATGATTGTAGGTCTTCAAAAACTAGCAGAAGAAGATCCAACATTCGTAACTAAATCTGATGAAGAAACAGGTCAAACAATTATCTCAGGAATGGGAGAACTTCACCTTGAAGTTATCGTAGATAGGCTACTTAGAGAATTTAAAGTAGAAGCTAATATCGGTAACCCACAAGTAGCTTACAGAGAAGGTATCTCACAAGAAGCAGAAGCACAAGGTAAGTTTGTAAGACAATCAGGTGGTTCTGGTCAATACGGTGATGTTCACCTTAGAGTAATCCCAGGTGAAGAAGGATCTGGTATCACATTCGAATCACAAATTGTCGGTGGTTCAGTACCAAGAGAATACATCAGACCAGTTGAAGAAGGGGTACGTGAAGCAGCAGCAAATGGTATCCTAGGTGGCTACCCAATGGTAGATATGCATGTTATACTTTATGATGGTTCATACCACGAAGTTGACTCATCAGAAGTAGCATTCCACGTAGCAGGATCTATGGGTCTTAAAAATGCAGTTGAAAAAGCAAAACCAGTTCTACTAGAACCAGTAGAAAAAGTAGAAATTACAACACCAGATGAGTATCTAGGAGATGTAATGGGTGACGTATCAAGCCGTCGTGGTAAAATTGATGGTATGAATCCAAAAGATGGTATCCACGTATTAGATGCATTTATCCCACTTTCAGAAATGTTTGGTTATGCAACAGATCTAAGAAGTAAAACACAAGGTAGAGCAACATACTCAATGCAATTTGACCACTATGCTCAAGTACCAGAATCAGTAAAAGAACAAATATTAGATAAATAATTAATAGGAGTTAATAATGAGTAAAGCACAATTTGACAGAAGTAAACCACATATTAATATCGGAACAATCGGTCAC
>ERZ1029858.30-NODE-30-length-135337-cov-558.980870_pt1 | contig 135337 bp, 192 predicted proteins | sample MGYA00519237_ERZ1029858 | MGnify/ENA primary metagenome ERZ1029858 (study PRJEB33666, sample SAMEA4610919) | skin metagenome | biome: Human-associated habitat; feature: Malodor aspect; material: skin | place: Philippines | collected 2015-08 ...
CGTTTACATCTATGCCTGCTACGTGTGTTGTTTTTCGTTTCAGGTTTGCTTTCTTCCCAAACTCTGCAACAGGGACGGTAACAGTGAAGTGTATCCTCCACAGTTGCTTATTTTGATTCCATACAAACTGGTAGGTGATAGGTGAGGTTTTCTCTTTTAACAGCGTCTGTAGATATGATTTCCCCTGTTTGGGTTGCATATAACCTATTTTCACCCAGTCAATATTTGCGACACGCGAATCAAGTTGTTGCAAGCCTTGAGGGATGCGAAGAGAAACTTCAAACGTGTCAGGATTCACTCGTATACAGGGATTGCAACCTGTTTGACTTTTATCGCCCATGAATTCTAAGAAGAGACGTTTCTGTTTCCTTTCAAACGCGTAATCTTCATTATCTGGGTGACGTGTGATAAGTCGTTGAAGTCGTTTCCCACCAAATGCTACGGAGTGCCCTTTACGTTGCCACGTTAGTATTTTCGATTCGAGTTGTTGTTTTTGTGTTATGAGTTCATGTTTTCTTTTAGCTGTAAGTGTTTCGTTGTTTAGACGTGTGTTGATGTTGTTAATGTCTTTTACCCACAACGTGACATTTTGCAGTGTTGTTCGTTCAATGAGTTGCCACTGCTCGTTATTTGCGTAAATAATGTTGTCAGCTTCTCGTTTTGTTAGACCGTATGTGTAAAGCAGGTTTCTTCGTTGCTGTTTCGTGGGTTGTTCAAGGTTATGCTTTTCTGCTTTCAATAGTGTTACGTAATCAATGTTACGCAAATCAGCATAGAAACCGCCAACAGTTTCAAGAATGTTCCTTCCATTATCAATGAAGGTTATCTTTGACATGAATGTTTTCATAGGAGAATCGATATCAGATAGTGAACTCATCTAACGTGTCTCCTTTTCTAAAAACTGTTACTTTAACACTGTATCATAAAAACACTACTTTAAATAAGCAAACTCACTACTTAACAATAAAAAATTACCAACAGTTCACCCCCGATCAACATATCATCTATGCATTTATCCTCGACTGGGGCTTGTATGAAAGCGATAAACAAATCGCATTCAAATCCATAAAAACCCCAGAGGAGTGGGAAAAGTATAAAGAAGAAATTGAGTTCTTAGAAACCATCTTCACCGATGCCGAAAAGACAGAGATTTTCGACGAGTTTGCGAATGTCTACTAATAAAATTAGCGCCTTCACTGGGTGCTTTTTTCTTTAAAAACGCCACCATAGAAACGTCATAACATTTTAGCTATACTGAACCTTACTCACAACAAAAGGAGATTTTTATGGCATACAATACAGCCCGCGAAGCCGCAGAAGCATTCGCAAAAGCACGACCTACTTTCACTTCGTACCCTGACGATGCTAAAATTGAACTTACCGACAAAGATATCTCTGAAATCCTCAACGGCGGTAAAACACTCTGGGAAACCGAAACAGGTAACGCAATGTTCACCAATATTCAAGATTCTTTAAGGAATTCTCTCGAATATGACGTAAAAGAGTGGTGCGACAGCCAACACGACGTTGATTTCGACGAACTTGAAATTTACCCAGAAGACATCGCTGAAGAAGCATGGGAACTTTACTGCGAAGGAAAAATTGAAAGCAACGACGAAATCCAAATAATCGAACAGTCCCCATCTGTGAACCTAGTAGTGTTCATGCACGAAGATAACTCCCAAGGAACACTTGACAGAAGTGAAGAATCCGTCAGAGAGCTTCAAGAGGAACTTTCCTTCGATATACCATTCGATACGCTTTATGAAGCAGTGCAGAACACCCCAAGTGAATTTAGAGAAATATGGATGATAGTGGCTGTTCCTTTGAAAGATTTCGACACACATTGGTCAACTGTCACAGTTCAAAACCCCACCATGTACATTGGTAACTCCTTGATGGGTGGGTACATGGATTTCAATGTGGAGGGTACTTTTACTATTAATCGCGAAGATGTACTTGCTTCAATTGGTTGGAAAAACGAGTACGATTCTAACGAAGCTGAAGTGAACTAAGGAAAAGAGACATAAACATGAAATGGTATACAGTTAAAGTACCCGCAACTTTATACTTCAACATCCAAGCAAAGTCGGAAGAGGATGCACTGGAACAGGCTTTTGATCGGCACCTTGATTTTCTTTCTGACTATGACACAGAGTTCGGGTATGCGGAAGTAACTCGCATGGGAATTAATTGACACATTGCACTCGTATGACGTGCAACCTTACAGACTACAAACGGACAAAAAGGAAAGAAAAATGACGAAAGAATACACAGTTTATGAACTCAATGAAAACGACCATCTACCATTTGGCACACACGCCAAAGACGAAAATGAATTCCCATCAATGGAAATAGATGGCATGAGATATCTAGGTCAATTCTTACTACCCTCTGACGGATACGGGGTTGTTGCTCGTTGGATAACGCCTGATAATCTCAAGGAAGAACGAAACTATGATGCTGCTCAACAAACCCTCAACAAAGTAGCAGAAACCATCGGGGGTGAGTCACAAGGCTGGATTGAATGTAACTATTCTATTGAAAATTTTCACCAAGTTGCCTTCGAAATCGGTGAATCAACTTATGAAAATATGACTGTGGGTGAACTTAAAGACCTGGGTTTGTCCGATGCATTAGATAAGGCTGTCGAGTTCCTTGCATATGACGCGAATCGTATTGTAACCGAAGAAGATTTTCAAAATCTGCACTAAATGAAACAAAAACCCCTCCCCTTGATTCTAAAATAACCAGAGGAGGGGTTCTTTTATGAGATTAATTCCCAGTAATCATATTTTTCAACATTTCCTGCACAGATTTATGGGCAAACTTTTGCACATTCTCACTACTTAACAAAGCAATTACTTGCTGATTAAAAAGCTCACATAATGCAATAATGTTCGGCAAGGTAGTACGGGCACGTTGTGCAATATCGCTTCGTGTAAAATCTGTCTCAGGGAACTGAATGAAATCAATATACTCATGCCATGTATCATGAATCTTATTCGATGTAACCGACAATTCAGCCACCATATCAAACACCTCTTCACCAAGCTCTCCCTGGTTGGATGTCATTGAAATCATTTCAGAAACAAGAGGGGTGTCTGTAGCAGTTGCCACTTCTTCAAGAAGAACATGAACCATTTCTTCCATCGAAGATAGATAGAACACGCTCAAAGGAACAAAGAAACCATCCTCATCGCACAAATCCTCACCTAATTCCTCAACATCTACAGCATGTGTAGTGATGTGATGCATGTGGTATACAATTTCGTTGCATTGTGAGAGGATGGCAGAAAGAAACATGATTTGTTCGGCAGGTTCTGCATCATTGATATTATCAGGGGTAAGGTCGCTGTGCTTAATGACAACTCCTGGTTCTTGTTCAGGTTGATTATCTTCATCTGGTCGGGAAGAGAAGTTGAAAAAGCTCATGTAGTTCCTTGTTTTTAAGTAGAGGTAGTTTATATCTAGTGAGTTTACCATATGTAATACCTTAGGAACAAAATCAGGTACGCACCTGATACTTGCTTTCTTCCTTGATTAGCGTTATAATCGTGGTCTGTAAGAAAGTTCCAAACATAACACACTGTTTGGAAACATTTTATTTGCAAGAAAGGAAACTTCAATGACCTCACACTTTGAACACGTAAACAAGCATGCGAAGCTCGTTCTCGAACACGCCCAGAAACTAGATGACATTGCCAATAATGGAAACGACAACCGTCGAAACCAGCCAGTGTTCATCAGTCATCTATCGGGCATTAAGGAGAATATTGATAAAATGAAACTCCCTAAGTGGCAAGCAGATCAGCTTAAGAATGCTCCTCTAGTTGACCATAAACTTAAAGGACACTACTACGAGTATTATGCCAATGAGCTAGAAGAATGGCTCTAGAAAATTAAACAATTCGACCCTTTTTCTCACCTTTCAACGATTACATGGTATTATTTGCGTTGTATGTTTTAAGTCTTGAGAAAATTATGTAACACATTCGCATAGATTCTCGTAAAGGGGTTAGAACATTGCAACGCAATATGTCGTTTTAAACTACTCGCCACAGTTTAAAAGCGTTAAGACATAAGGGAAAACATGGAACTGGCACCGCTATGGATGATTAGAATATTATCTAGCGGTCCTTTTTCTTATCCACCACGAAATTGACAAGGCGACCCATTTGAAATAAACTACCTAGGAAGAAAATACTAAGGAGACACAATGGCTGACAACAACCCAAACAACCCCGTAGCATCCTCTAACAATTACGATGACACGCCCACGGAATACATTAAGAACACCCCTAAAGACCCATACAGTCCTTCCGACGCACCAACAGAAATATTCGAACCAGTAACCCCTGAAACCGTACGCAACTACAAAGAAAACAATCGAGCAGTAACCTCCACTAACTCCTACCAATCAGACTACGGAAATCAGTACACACAACCCCACGACCCATACTCTAATCACGACTATGGTTACACAAATTCTCAACCGAGATACGACGAGTACGACAACCGCCCCCGTCAATACTTCCCAAACGAGCCACAAAACGCTCGAACAGGGGGAAACGACTACATCACCAGAAATGAGATGCTTGAAGACGAAAACCAACGCCTTCGGCAAGAATACGCATCCCTGCAACACCAAAAAAACGAAGACGACGAAGAATACAACAACCTCCAAGAAGACTTCAAGAAAAAAGACAACCTCTACAAAACTTTTCTCGTAGCAACAATGCTCACAGCCTTCTTGTCAATTATCCTTCTCTTCTGGCACCCGCTTGGAGGTGGAACAGAAGTCGACCCTGCTAAGGATGCGGAAATTTCACAACTCAAGGGACAAGTTGAGCAGCTCACTAAGGAACGTGATGAAGCTGTGAAAAACACAGGCGACACCAATGGTCAGGTAACGGATTTGCAGAAGCAACTCAATGATGAACGCAACCGTGCAGACGAAGCGGAACGCAACGCCAAAAACCTCCAATCTGACCTAGACCGAACCATTAAGGAACGAGACGAAGCACGAGCAGACGCAGATAGAGCTGCAACACCAACCACAGTGACCGAAACCCAGATTGTCACTGTCCCAGGGGAATCATCCAACTCTAATAGCAGGGGCAATTCAAACAGTAACAGTGCTTCCGATGCACTCAATAGTTTCTTCAATAATTAGATTGAGATTGGTCCATGATGTGGCTACACGCACCTCACCTATCCACACGGGATATCCGCCAAATAACCACCTATCGAAATCTCATCCCTAAGCTTAAAGAACAAGGCGAAATACTTTCCCAAAATAAGAAAATACGGGTCGTGGCACTCAGGAACCTCAATGCTTGCCAAGGTCCGTACTGGGAAGAAACATACAAAGAGTTCATGGATTTCATCGAGCAGGATGACTACGACGCTCTGTCCTGCACTTTGCCGAATAAAATTTAGAATCGGTGATTCCACATTCCAAAGTTTTTCTTGGAACCAGAAATATTAAATAGAAAATTATACAAGTTTGAGCTAAAATCGGTATTGATGCACACCTTACAGAAGGAGTTTGATATGAGAAACCCTACTCTCTCTACTAGAGACATTAGGCAAATAAATAGTTACAAATCGTTGATTCCATTACTTCAGGACAGAGGCGAACTTCTTTCCCAGAACGAAAAAATAAAAACAGTGGCACAAAGAAATTTGAAAGCTTGTCAAGGCCCGTACTGGGAGGAAACATATGAAGAGTTCATGAAGATAATTAAAAACGACGATTACGCTACGCTGCATTACTTGCTAACAAGTGAAGATCAATCGCACGAAAGATACAGAGTTATAAGTCCTCTCATCACGATATACAGGGATTTCGTAAAAAGAGATCCTAATAGGGTGAAAGTACTAAAAACTATGACATGGAAAGCTAATGAACAAATCTCAATTTGAAGATGTACTACTTTCAATAAGCAAATTTGTGAAAGACGAAAAACTTATACTAATTGCTGGGTCTCAAGCATTGCATGGTTCAGTTGAAGATGCATTGTTACCCGATTCCGTTATCTTTTCTCAAGAAGTAGATACTTCCCATTTTCCTATCGATGAACTGTCTGATGAAGGAAAACTGTTCATCGAGCAGATAAACGAAGCAGATTTTTGTCTGGGGGAGGACGGTGCTTATGCCGAAACTAGAGGATATTTCATGGAATTTATCCCATTTGGACTGGCTGTTCTTCCGGTAGGATGGGAAAACTATACAAAAACATACATAATTGAAAGCTCGAAAAAGGAGTTTCTAGAGATAGCTTGTCTAGGACCTGATGAGGTGGCTGTGTCGAAACTGATGCGGCTTAATGATAAAGACAAAGAGGTTGTAGACCACTTAATTGAACAAAATATAATCGATCCAAATGTAATACTTGGCTTGCTAGAAGGAGATTTAGTGCACAGCGACGAGATGGCAAGTAGTATTCCCGTAGCTCTAGAAAGAGCAGTTAATTTCATAAAGTCATACATTTAGCTTAGTGAATATAAGCCCCCACAATAGCATCAGATATTGTATAAAATCCTCACTAGCTGGTGATTTGACACAGACATGTTAAGTGTGTATAGTCCTAGGTACAACAAAATATTCCCCGTTAGCTCAGCTGGCAGAGCATGCGACTGTTAATCGCAGGGTCACTGGTTCGAACCCAGTACGGGGAGCGTTCGTATAACCTGCTGTTTCATGCTAAACTGAGATAGCAGGTTATTTTATATGGAGAAAAAATGTTAGCAGATGAATACCCAGATATAGCAAAGATATGGCACCCTACCCTCAATGGAAACAGAACACCAGACACAATAAAAACAAAATCTTCAACAACAGCATGGTGGATATGTCCCATAACAAAAGCTCCGTACCAACGTCAAATATATAGCCAAGTAACACGTCAAAGCCCAAGCCCCTACGTCATGAACAAAAAAGTTCTCACAGGCTACAACGACATCATCACAAAGTGCCCAGAAGCAAACACATACTGGGACTATAGTAAAAATACACTTGACCCGCATAAAACACTATTCAACTCAACCCAAAAAGCATGGTGGAAAGACCCCGAAACTAATGCATCTGCACAAAGAGAAATAAAAACTACCGTCAAAAACCTACTAGGGGAAGGGAAAAATAAAAACTCTAAAATCCCCTCATTTACACCTATTCAAAAACCAATATCAGAAACCCACACAATCATCATCGATACAATGTGGGACTTCGCACGAAACGAAAAAACACCCGATAATATCACTGCTGGAAGTCAATATAATGCATGGTGGGTATGCCCAGAAACCAAGCACTCATATCAGAGGAAAGTAAAAACCCAAATCAAAGCAGGACTATCTAGCCCCATTATGACAGGAAAACTCGTCATAAAAGGGATCAACGACCTATCGACAACTCATCCTGAAATAGCTTCACTTTGGTCGGAAACGAATTCATATTCCCCAACTGAAATTACGGCAGGTTCAGAAAAAGAAGCCATATGGTTCGACCCTGCCTTAAAGAAAACATATACACGGAGAATATGTGACCAAGTAAAAAGTGAAGGTCGTTCACCCCTTAAAATGGGAGGAAAAGCATTTCAAGGAAATACTCTTGCTCTTCACTACCCTTCTATAGCAGCAATGTGGCATCCTACAAAAAACAACCCAACAACGCCAGAACAAGTAACCCCAGGAAGCCATGCCGTCTATTGGTGGTTAGATCCAACCACACAACAAGAATTCCGCCGAACAGTACACGATATGTGCACCCGTCCGCCCTTCCCTCCCTGTGCCCAATCCTCTGGGGGTGAAAGAGAACTATATGAATACATAAAAGAGTTTTACACTGGGGAAATTATACAACACACCCGTTCAATCATACCTCCCCAAGAAATAGACATTTACATCCCTGAAATCAAGTTAGGGATAGAATTCAATGGTGTGTACTGGCACTCAGAAAAAAACATTCCAGACAAAAATTATCATGCTAATAAATACCTAGAAGCAAAGAAGAAAGGAATCACCCTCATAATGGTGTGGGAGGATGACTATAAAAAGAACCCCGATCTAATAAAAAAATCCATCCGAAATAAAATGGGGTACGATAATCGACCTAGGACTTACGCTAGGAAAACCACTCTTCACTATGCTACAAAACAAGAAGCTGCAGACTTTTGCAACACATACCATATTCAAGGATATACAACTGGAAGCTACTACTTAGCTCTCAAGGATGATACAGGAGAAATAGTAGCTATGAGCGTATGGAAAAAGATAGGAAAAGACCTGAGACTTGACCGTTATTGTACAAAAACACACGTTGTAGGAGGTCTGGGGAAACTTCTTAAGAAAGCGAAGCAACTAGCACTTGATAACAATTTAGAAAGTATTATTACATTTGCAGACCTATCAACCGGATACACTGGTATGTATGAAAAGCTCGGGTTTTCTGTTGATTCTCATCTCCGACCTGATTACAAATATGTTTACAAGGAACAAAGGGTTCACAAATTTAATTTCAGAAAGCATAAATTTATGACTCGTTCTGACTTGACATTCGAAACAGGAATGACTGAAAGAGAATTGGCAGAGTTAAATAATCTTTACAGAATATGGGACTGTGGAAAAATTAAATATTCAATGGATGTTAAGTGAAACTATGTAAGAATGTTCAATATTGTTATGCCCCGCACTAACAACAATGTGAACATTGAAATGAACAATAAATACCATATCACCTCGGCATTTGATAAAAAGTAACAATCGATATACAATGTTCTCACACAATAAAATAGAGAAACACTTGTGGGCTTGGTCTAATGGTATGACAACGGTCTCCAAAGCCGTTGATAGGGGTTCGATTCCTCTAGCCCGCGCAGGTCCCTGAAACCTCGACTACTGAAACCTCGGGAATACATGGGACACTCTGCGGTAAGTGTCATATAGTTGCAGGCTGCTTTTCACCTCCTCCCCCAGCCTGCGGACGACATTTACGTGGCAGACGTGTTGCACCTTACTTCTGTATATCAGTGGTAGAGAACAAGTGCGCTCGGTTCGATTCCGGGCCAGAAGCGAGGTGCAACACTATAAACGTCAAACATGACTTGACATGCTCCTGTGGCGGAAATGGCATACGCGACTGATTCAAAACCAGTTTCCTTCACTGGATTGTGGGTTCGACTCCCACCGGGAGCACAAACAATACACTAGTTCTCCTACACAAAAACAAGTTTATGACTCTATGATTAGGTACATACAACTGTAACAATTGCAAGGAGCAAAAATGCCAAAATTTCAAATCCACTTCCCTGTAGAAGGATACGAATTCTACGAAATAGAAGCAGACACGCTAGAACAAGCACTAGAAAAAGCAAACGAGCCACTATGGTGGTACGAACACGAACCCATTGAAACAGCTGTTGAACCCACTGGTGAAGCCATGGAAACTCCACAATAAACAGAAGAAAATTCCCCATAATCACAAACTGGAAATAGCCCAATTTGACAACACACTAACACTTCCTATATCATTAAACATGTCAGGAAGGCACCCAACGTTGCAGTCGGTGATGCGCAGCCTCTTCCTGAACGACTGGCTCCTTCCCACCCAGTGTGGCATAGTCAAAGCCAGTTATCATCGCCCTCACTGAAATCTAAGGCGCACGGGGCCTAACGGGATGTGAGGGCACACAAAGAGGAACACACTACATGAGAGTATTCTGAAGGAGCGGCCAAACTATTTCAGATGCTCAAAGGCACACGGTCAAGATACCTTGATCGTGTGCCTCTCTTACACATAATGGGCAGCAGAAATAAATCTCAAAAACTAGTCATTCTCACCGGGTTCAACAATATCCTGCAACTCGAACCCACCTTCAATAACAACATCGGTGTCAACAGGCTCCGACAAGGCATCAAAATTGTTATCCGCAAAATCAATAGCATCATCGACACTATCAGCCTCAACAACATAAAACTGTTGCCCATAAACAGGTACACTCAACAAATACTTAGCCATAAAAATCTTTCCCCTTATCTAATCAAACTGTTTCTCAACAACAGGGGAAGAACCCTCAAGATCACTGTACTCTGTGTCCATAGGATTGCTCTTATCAACTTCTCCATTTTCAAACTTCTGCAACGCTTCCTCAGCTGTATCAGCTTCTACAAGGAACCATTCAGTGCATTTAAGTTCTTCTCTTACAACAAAACGAGACATAGTACATTCACCTTCCTAATCTTCAAAAATCCCGTGAACAACAACAGACTCAGGGTGAGCCTCAACAACCGTATCAACAATGTCCTCGTCGTTGAACTGACCCTCCTGAACAAGCTCCAAGGCTTCCTGCTCAGAATCAGCCTCAATCAACACAAAGTCACGATGCGTAGAAACCGCTTCTACTGAATATCTTGCCATTTTACATTTCTCCAATCTCTAATTTTCAGATCTGCTACCAATCTACATCACCGAACTCGCGAACCTCGCCATTCTCAAGCACTTCTCCTACAACATACGGATCGTTTTCGTAATCGTGATCCATTGTATACTTAACGTAGTTGCCTGCCTCATATTCGACTTCTTTCGCGAGTTGGAATGCTTCTTCGGCACTGTCAGCCTCAATGTCGTACCATTCAAACCGTTCAACTGGGATTTTGACTCTAAAAATAGCCATCTGTACGTGTTTCCTTTCTTAATCTAGTCTGCACTCAACAACAGGATCTTCATCCCATCGTTGTTCATTGTACACATCAACAGGTTCATGTATATCGCGAATACCACGCTTTGCTTTATCCAACGCTTCGTGCTCATTGTCCGCTTCGACAACGAACCACTCGTAACGCTCCACAGGAACTTTAATTTGAAAATGAGGCATCGTGTCTAGTCCTCGTCATTAATGCCCGGTTCTAAAACCGTATCAAGTTCAAAATCATTCATGAACATTAATTCAGAATCAATTAGCTTGTCTGGAACCTCAAGATCTCTGTTGAGTTTGATGTGTGCCTCTTCGTAACTATCAGCCTCAACATCGTAGTACGCAATGCCTTCTACAGGTACCTTAAAAATATATCTACCCATCATTTTCCTTTCTTCGTTGGTCAAGTACGAGTATACACAAACACTACCCGATAGTTCATCATTTCCTTAAACCTAGACCCGTCGAAACATTATCTATCCCAAAATGCACGTCTGAACACATTTGCCTTGCTACCTGGATTATAGTACTAATACGTCCTCCCCTATAAAGAAAGGCAAATCCACCACATGGCTACACCAAAATTCGAACACCTCGTTGACGATGAAGTTCGCGACATTCTCAAAAACAACGTCACCCATCTCGGTAGACAAAACAGCATCCCAGCAACATTGAAACCTGCTCTAAAGAATGCATCTAAATCAGGACTAGGCGAGGGAACGCCCGATTTCACTATCATCTACGACCACCAAAAATTGCAGAAGTTCTGTGTTGTTATCGAAAACAAATATGGTCTGAAAAACCTAGAACTCACAAAAGCAGATGGCACACTTTCGACCACGAAAAAAGCAATCAATGATTATGCGGCTAATGGTGCACACCACTACGCTATGGCAATTCTCAAAGACAGTAACGACAAATTCGACGGTGTGCTCGCTATCGGCATCACAGGCGAACAACGCGACAACAAGATGATTCTTGATGCCCGTGCTGATTTCTTCTTCTCCCTCGACCACGACCCAAAACACGTCGAAACCGACAACGCCCACGTCCTACTTTCACACCTCTACGACGACACAATACTCGACTACTACACCAGCTTCTCCCTCAACAACGACGACCTAGAACGAATCCAAAAAGACAACCACACCCAACTCCAAAAAACAGCGAAAGAACTCAACAAACTCTTCTACGACTACGCAGTACCCGTAGACGAAAGAGTCGTCATCGTCTCAGGCATGCTACTCGCAATGCACAACGGTCTAGAACCAGACGATCTCAAAGGGCTAGCAGCAGGCTCAAGCTCCTCAGACGGACAAATGATATTCTCCCGAATCAACACCGAACTATTGTCACGAAACATGCCAGAAGAAAAACGTGGCATGATGCTATCAACATTCTCAGCCCCAATCACATCCGATATTGACCGCGACAAATCCGAACGCACAGGAACCTTCAGAACAGGCTCACGGAAAGGCAAAGAAATCCCCAACATTTCCATCAACAAGGAAATCTTCACCTTCATCTACGACAACGTGTGGCGAATCATTGACCGTAACTCACACCTCGACTCGTTAGGTGAAATGTACTCTATATTCCTGAAATATGCTTTAGGTGACGGGAAAGAAAACGGTATTGTGCTCACCCCACCATACGTGACAAAGCTGATGAATCAACTCATCGAAGTTGACAGGCATAGCAAAGTGCTCGACCCATGTACAGGTTCTGCCGGGTTCCTGGTCGCATCCATGAGCCACATGATCGAAGACATACGGGAACACGAACCTACTGATATGTGGGAGGAAACGGAGAAACACATCAAGGAGAAACAGCTTCTCGGTATCGAAAACGACCGGAAAATGTTCTCCCTCGCCGCGACGAATATGATTCTACGCAGAGACGGTTCCTCACAGATCATGAAGCGTGATTTCTTCGATGCTGTGAAGCACGGTGCGGTGCGGATGATTGATGGCTCTAAGCCTGATAGGGGTTTATTGAATCCTCCGTTTAGTTACACAGAAAACGGTATGCCGTTTGCGTTGGAAGCTTTGAACGCTTTGGAACGTGGCGGCAGGCTTGCGGTGATTATTCAGGATTCTGCGGGTACGGGCAAGGCTGTGGCAACGAACAAAGAGATTTTGAAGAATCATACATTGCTTGGGTCTATTCGTATGCCTGGTGATTTGTTTGAGCCTTCTGCTGGTGTGCAGACGAGTATTTATGTGTTTGAGGCGTGGCGTAAGCATAATGTGAATGGTGTAGTACGGTTTATTGATTTCGCGGAAGACGGATACAAGCGTACTGGTAGGGGTTTGAAGATTATTGGGGACCCTCCACAACGCTATGAGGATGTACTGGCTGTGTGGAAGCATGGTGAGCGTGCTAAAACTGTGACTGAGGTTGAGTTCGTTGATGATGTTATTGGTCTTGAGGGTAATGATTGGAACTATACCCAGCACATGATCATCGACACTGTGCCGACTGAGGAAGATTTCATGAAAACGGTCGGAGACTACATGAGTTTTGAGTTGTCGATGGTTCTTGCTGGTAAAGGGCACTTGATTGGATTGGATATGGGCGATGAGTAAACAATTTGCGGAGTTTAGAGTGGGAGACTTGGTCACCATGGAAACTCACGCTCTTCATAACTCAGATGATGTAAGTGGTAAAGGTAAAACGCCGTATATCACACGATCAACCCTGAACAACGGGCTGGCTAAATATGCGGGAGAAGGAGAAATTAAAGATCTAGTTTCAGGCAATGCCATTACAGTAGCGGGAGAAAGTTCCAAGCTCTTTTATCAACCAGTAAACTTCATAGTTGGTACAAAAGTAGCGGTTCTCCGTTATCCACAAATTAATCAGTACAATGCTCAATACATGATAACGTGCATTGAGAAGGCAACGACGTCTCAATATGGGTTCTCCAATATTCTTACTGGCAATAGAGTCGTTGAAGCGACTATCCAGCTCCCTGTCACTGATTCCACTGCCAACACCCCCAACCCAGAACCCGACTGGGAATATATGGAAAACTACATCAAAACCATTGAGCGAAAGTTTATTGACCAGATTGCTGAGCACAACAGCAAAGAGCAAGAAATCCTTGAACAACTGCACCCCGAATCCGTGAACAAGAAACCAGAGGCTCACGGGTTTGAAGAAATCAGAGTCGGTGACTTCATCGAATTTTCAAAAGGAAAACGAGTAACAAGTGCAGAACAACTCCCTGGAAGCATCCCATATGTCACAGCGGCTACGGAATCAAACGGCATTGACGCATGGATATCCAACCCAATATTCACAGATAAAAACCTAGCTACAGTAAACTTTTTCGGAAAATGCTTCTATCACCCTTACCCAGTTGCATTTAAAGACGGAACATACGGAATGAGGTTTAAGGATGTCTCACAAGCAACGAGTAGGCACTACTTCTACTTCATGACTGCACTTGAAAAAGTCTCCATGAGAAAAGGAAGCTACGCACAAATGCTCACCGATGATCTTGCTGCAGAACTCCATGTACGAATGCCCATTACCCCCGCTGGGAAAATCGACTGGAACTACATGGAACAATACATCACATGGGTCGAGGCCAGAGAGAGAGAGAGAGTAGAAAACTACGTGCAGCACGTGAAGAAGAGATCCTCAACCACCTCCACAAACAACACTAACTAACCCCTCACCCAAAAACAAAACCCCTTTTACAAAAATAAAAAGGGGTCTTTGTCTTTGCAATCAAAGCACTAAACTATCACTCATCCAAACGCACCACCGCCCAATTATCCTTCGGCACATCCCAATCACCCAACTCAAACGGCTCCTGATGACACGACGAAGTACCCCCATGCTCATCCAAAGCATACTCCACCGCTTCCTCCATAGAATCCGCCTCAACTTCCACACTCATAGAAGCAGTAGTCTCCAAATACACACGATACTTTTCCATTTTTCTTATCTCCTAAAATCCATCACAGCGGAAACATCGATCAGGCACTGCACAACGTCACGTTCGAATTGTTCTTCTGGTGTAGCCGGTGGTTCATTATATAGCCCTCCAACGTGCTAACGATCATGCGTATCCTCTAACTCTTTGAGTAATTGTTTCCCATAATCATTGATCCTGGGGTGATTTATAGACCTTGCTTGTGCTTCCCAGTCGCAGTACTCTACAACATTCATATCTTTTCGTGGATAAATGTAATGAGCAGTGCTATAGCATTCTTGAATTATCGGATCATTTTGCATGGTCCGAGAAATAGTCTGGTCACGACCTAACCGTCGAAGTGCCTTGCGTTGATCATAATTTAAATCTACCATATAGCCTTCTGTTCTGAAAGTTCTAATGCGAATAGCGTAACGGGGAAAGGAAAAATCCTGTTCAAATTGCACTCTCTCCTACTAAATACTCTACCATTATTACCTTTTATCGCAAGTTGCTTAGGCATCCGCAACACAAAGTTAATCACGACTGCGTGTAGGAAAAATGCTCAAATTCGAAAATACTCACTGACCCCAACGAATTACTTCACCCTCACCCAAAGAGGGCATGTGGCGTGATCTAAATTCCCCGCTCATGCCTTCGACACTCCACCATCCATATATCTTGTGCTCAGCCGTCCTCCCAACAATACCTATGATGATGCCCTCTGGTGCGTTCACATAATCCTCTTCGGTGATAAGAACCTCTGGGTGCTTCACTGTCACTTGTCCCACCCTCCCCAACGGAGCACTTCACCCTCGCCCGTGGCAGCCATAAAAGCAGGGCTATGCCAACCCTTAAACCCCGCGAGGAGCCACCCATTCACGCTATGCAGAGCCAGAATATCTTCAACATCTACGACAGTACCCTTGGGTGCATTCTCATAATCCTCCTCAGTGACCAGCGTCTCCGAGACTGTAGTTGCCATAATGTGCTCAACTGCAGCACGGGTCTGATCATTCATAAATGACGGGTCTGAGTCTTCTGCCCATTGGCGAGCCAAGCGTGCAATATCAGTGTTGGTCATGTTATATCCTCCTTGAGTAATGATGTCTTGCTAACATGAACCAGCATACCATACATCAGTTTCTTGCGTAAGCTATCTGAAAAACGGGTCTGATATACACCGGGTGCTCAGTACCAGAGAAGTACCGAAACCACCACGGGTCTGGTGTAGCTGTGTCTAGCTTCTCCTGCAACCGATCATAATCAATGCTCATTCTGCGTCTCCATCCAGTTGGCGAGTGAGTAGGCGGGCGTATTCCTCCATGTGGAAGGCAACGCTGTGGTGTTCTAATCGACGTAAGGTGGTGGCGTGGTCATTCATTTGCGCCACCACGCGCTCGATCCCATCGCGCAGGCGGAGTAGTTCACAGGCCATGTCCGGGGCGAGAGCCATAAGCTCGAAATCACTCACCTTACGGGCATATTCAGAGGATTCGGTCGACGGTCCTGCTTGACCCTCAGCGATTTCCACCCTGTCCCAGTCGGCAGCTACGAGGAACCTTACGGCTCCAGGATAGCAGTAAGGGTCAGGTTCGTAAATGTGGAATTGCCACTGTCCGGTGGTGCGTTCGTTCAACAGGTCTTTCAACCAGTCGTAATCGATGTTCATTCGAGTATCTCCTTCGCTATTTCAGTCGCTATACGGTCGAGGTCGGATGCAATTTCTCGTGCTACTCGCGGCTCAACTTTCAATCTGCCTTGGTTCATTCTAATGCAGACAAACGGACCATCACGCTCAACAATTATGTCTGTATTCTCGAACATTGTGTCTCCTTTCGCTGTTCTGCAATGGCATTAAATCACCGTGCTATGTCACGCATGGTCTGTTCTTTTGAGTTCTGTAGTGGTTCGTAAACCTGCCTCCACAGACTTTACTTCATGTGGCCACTTCTTGTATATCGTCGTTGTCATTTATCCACCAACAGGCAGCACATAAGTCACGCCCACCTATGTGCTGCCAGTCGGGTAGCGATTCCCACAGAAACCACTCAGGAGTAATCGCACTGTACTCCCCGTATTCGGTGACGTGCTCACCGCAGCGGTCACACACCGCCTGGTAGCAGATCACCGTCTCGTACACCGGGGCATCATGGTAGTCGAACCACTCATCGCCCACGGTCTCGTCTTTGTCCATGAGGACTTCGGCGTACTCGGAATTTTTATGCCCACACTTGGGGCATGTCGCGTCCCGGTACTCAACCTCAAGCGTGCTCATTTGCGTTCCTCCTGTTCTGCGAGGGCGTGTAGTGCATCCGCGAGGGGACGGAGCTCGTCCGGGCGGACGGTGATGACATTCCAACTTCCGTCCTTCACCCAATACGCGGTTTCGGCGGGGTGCTACCTGTTGAAAATTATTTTATCTTAAATACTTATCTTTTTACTGAGATATAGAATTTTTGTATTAAGATATGAGACGAGTAATGGGGTTGTCTATTGAACGAAGGAAGGTAGCAGAGTCTTGTTACGCCAACAGTGTATGGTGTAACGAAGAATTTACTGCCCCGTTTCGTAGACAACTCTGTTACAGTGTAGTTTCTTTCAAGAGTACTTAACCTGGCATGAAAACTGTTAGCACGAGCCTTGAAAAGTCAACTACATAGTGTTTCCCGGAGTACACCGATAACCAGCACTATCAACATAGTTATCGAAAAAATAAACCGGGTGGTGCTCCCACCCGATCTTGATGGTCGGCATGTTTGGCACCCAGTCGCCACTGTGGGATATGCGTGGCAGTACGACCTCGCGGGTGCGTGCCATGCGGTCGGCGTAGTCTTGTGCTTCACGCCAGGTGAGAAACGCACGGGAACGGGACAGGAGCATCACACTGGTCTTGCCGATTTCAGCTGACATCCAGTTTAATCCAGCCTCGCTCTTATATCTGAACACTTTCCACCGGCTCATTCGACACTCTCCTTGTCTGCGAGGCGGGTGAGTGCACGGGCGAGTGGTCGCCAATGGTGCGGGGCAAGTGCGATCATCTCATGGTCGTACCCGTCGAGGATGACCACGTCACCGTCCTCGTAAGTGAAAGTCACGTATTCTTCCCAGGTGCCTTCCAACTCAAGCGGGAGCGGGTTTTCTAGCTTGTCGAACACGAAATCCATAGCTTCCTGCCACGTTTCGCACAGCTGCCACAAATTCGGGTTATCCGGGTGTGACGCACGCCACGGTCGGAAACTCGTGTCCTGGTCCTTCCAAATTCTCGGGCGGGTCACTTACCCCACCTCCGGGTTTTCCACTGGTTCGCCGTTCTCGTCCTCTTCCCAGCAGTAGTAGCACAGGTGCCGCCCATTGATCTCTGCCCAGTCGTACAAATCAGCAAGTTCGACAGCCCTTTGTGGGGAGGAACCACAACCTTCCTCCACCCCCTCGTACTCACGACCACAACGATCACACACCGTCCAATAGACCATCTCAGACTTAATCACTCCGCCACCTCCGACCCCTGCCAGGCGGCGAATTGATCACGGGCTTCCTCCGCACCCTCCAAGCGAGCCTTCCACTCCTCCTTATCTGGGGCGGTGTAAGACTGTTTACTAATGCATGTGCGTGTGATGGAATTGACTTCGCTGTTCAGCCATTCGAATGTGCTTTCAACACTCTCACCCTTGTCGATTCGGGCGTTTGCCTCTGTAGTGAGCTTTTCATACTGGTTTTCGCGGTAGTTCATGCTGCTCCCTTCGGTCGGTGGTGTGTTGGGTTGCAACAACCTTGGTGACCGTGGCAGGTCTCGTAACCTTCCACCGTGTACAGTGTCTCTGGGTGTTCTGGATTGTCCGAAATTTCCACTATCCTATACTTCTTTTCATTCGGAATGAGTTCGGATGCGAATATTGACCGAATGTTCATGTCAAAGTCAATGCAGGTGATCTGACCGCCAGTGTCTTGGATCATGACCCACGTTTTGCCGGTGATGGTGTCGGTGGCGCCAGCTCCCTGGTGCTTCTCATCGTTCCAGTCTACGTCTTCCATTGTTGCTGGGTTTGTGTTTGCCAAAACGAAATCAGCGACGGCGAGTTCTCCTGGCCCGCAATTTGAATGTGGAGAGTTTTTGATCCAATTCGCCCATCTTCGGATGGTGATTATGTCAGTGGGTTGTCCAGTGTTGCTCATTTGAGATATCCTTCTCGGTTTGGTAGCGAATGTTTTGCTAAAAGTAGCATACCTCTTCCTTCATTTATTGCCAAACTAAGGAACACACTACCCATACAATTCGGCGTGCTCAGGGCAATACGTGAGTGCTCCGTTGAAAATCGACCCATCAATTTCCCACCCACCATCAATCAGAGATTTCTGATACAAAATTCATCAACAGGCTATTCGAACCAAAGAAAAGACCTTGCTTCTGTAACACCAAAACTCTAAAAATTCGATAAAATAAACCTTCGAACAAAAATTTTCAAAGGAAGCACCACACATGACACAACCAACAATCCAATGGAACATAACTGAATGCCCAGAAAGCCTCCAAAACACCAACATCCAAAGAATGATCAACAACCTCCACTTCAACCGACTCATCGACTGCTCATACAGCTACCCCACACAAACCCATTCCACAGTAGACATTGAATACAAATACAAAGGCAAAAAAGAAACCATCTCCCCCTACAGAAACGACCAAAGATTCGACTACGACAACGTCAACACAAACTTCAAAATATTCCTCTCCGCACAAACAGGATGGGGAAGTATGTTCACAGAAGAACAATTCAGATACATCTGGCAAGAAATCATGCTCGACTTCAACCGTGACCATAGGAATTACCCAGTTGAATCGTTCTGAAAATTAGTGTTCTCACCGCCATCGCCCTCCAAAACCAAGAGTTTCCCTCCTCGCCTGTGGACAACCTGAGTCCTCGCAACAGGAGGATTATCCACCCGCACCCAATCAAGCTCAATCCTCTCAAGCTCCAACTGCTCTAGGCTCACATCTGGTCTAGTTTTCTTAACTTCCATCAAACTCCTTAAATCGATAAACACCACCCGCTACCTAGACAAGCCACACCAATCACAACCTGCCCTGAATCCTTCGAATCTCGCTGACCACCCTCTTAACCAAAAACTTACCCGCAGGAACAATAACCTCAAAATCCTCACTAAGCGAAAAAGCCCACACCGTAGCACCCGCCTCCGTGAACTCAATATCCCAATCAACACCATCATCCCACCACTCAACCTGAACACCAGGTGCAGAACCCAACGGAAACAAACCAGGATGCTTCCCATCATACGAAATAGACGGATGCCTAGACACCGCTATCAAAAACTCATCGACAGTCTCAATAACAGACGCTGGCACAGGATCACCCTCACCATTCAACCAACCCGCCTCAAGCGAAGCAAGATAATCAAGACGGGGTTTCCAATCATTATTAAAATCAGACATTTTCTAGTTTCCTTCTAATTCAAAATTTCATTGATGATTATAACACTGAGAATTAGAACAAATACTCAACGTTTAGGAACGTTAACACAGCAGGAATCTTCCTTGGGAAAACAGACAATTTTTAACAAATACTTAATTCAAAAGTATTTTAAGTTTAAGGAGTTAAAATGACATCGTCAACAAATTTCACACAAAAAATACGCAACCTCACAGACAATCAACTTCAAAAAGTAATTGAAGACCCCAAAAACAAAACACTTGGAGACTACTGTGAAGCTTTAGGAATCCCGAAACACTTAACAAAGTCCTTATCTAGAGAAATCAAATCCCGAGGATTAATATCACCCACCCAAAAACACACAGGTGAACCTCTAGCAGAAATTAGCGACAAACGATTTAAAGACACTTGGGATTCATCAATTTCATATAGGGAAGTTGTTAGAAAACTGCGACCTCAATCAATAAACTCAGGATCAATTTACCCCGCTATTAAAAAGCGGGCTTCCATGCTCGGTCTTAATGACAATCACATGCTCCACCAAGGGCATAGCAAGGGAAAAACCATTGAGAACCCGAACTACAAATACGATTTAAAAGATGCCCTCATTGAAAACAGCCCATATAGTCGAGGAAACCTCAAAAGAAGACTCCTCAAAACGGGACTGCTTCAAAACATATGTTCCGAATGTGAAACCGAAGCAACGTGGAACGGTGCAATTCTTGTGCTGCACCTCGATCACATTAATGGAATTAATGACGATAACAGACTAGAAAATTTGCGAATTCTATGCCCTATCTGTCACGCTCTAACACCAACTTTCAGAGGAAGAAATAATAGTAAAAAAGAGTTTTTCATTCAACAAATCGATTTAGGACAAGAAAATACATTCAAACCAGTCGCTAAGAAATGCGTTTCGTGTAAGGAACCTACAATCAATGGAATGCAACTATGCCTTAAATGTTCTCAAGAACAAATTCAAATGTATGACATTAACAATATGCCCTCTTCTTCCGAGAAGAAGGAATTGAAACCTGTTCAAAGAAAAGAAATTCTTCGCCGTCGAAACAACCACAAATGTAAATGTGGAAAAATCATCGATTTGTCATCTTCAATGTGCATCGACTGTATGAAACAAGAACGCAGGAAAAACATCCCCTCAAAACAGGATCTTATTCTTTCGATCCTAGAAACAAATGCCAATTTCTCTGCCCTAGGAAGAAAGTACGGAGTTAGCGACAATGCAGTACGGAAATGGTGTAAGTATCACGGACTCCCTGTGAAAAAAGCAGACCTATTTCAATTTTTTAAGGAGAATAAAGTTGCCTAGAAGAAAATATACAGATGAACAGCTTATTGAAGCATGGAACTCGTCAAGCGACGTTGCGGAAGTGCTCAGAAAAATTGGTCTCGTACCACGAGGTGGTAACTACGCGGGTGTTAAACGACACGCTGCTCAACTTGGTCTTTCAGAAGATTCATTATCTCCCTTAGATAAAGTAATTAATCCCTCTCTAAAAAGAGTCAACCTCAGCGACAGTCTTATTCTTGGGACAAAGGTTGACAATCAACGACTTCTTCAAAAATTATTTTCACTAGGTATTTTTGAGAGAATGTGCTGTGTATGTGGAATAGTTAAGTTTCATGGTGTCGATGTTCCATTGGAACTAGAGCACATTAACGGTAATCCTTTTGACAATAGGTTAGAAAATCTTACTGTTCTTTGTACGAATTGCCATTCCCAAACAGATACATACACTGGTAAAAATGTTAAAAACAGGTGATGTAGTGCTGATTTGACGAAGAGTCGATCTTGTATGTATGGTTAATTTATGTCAATAGAAAAAGTTGACAATACTATGCCCCCATGGTGTAATTGGCAAACACGGCAGCTTTAAGTCCTGCTGCCCTCGTGGCGTGCGGGTTCGAGTCCCGCTGGGGGTACTTCGGTCCAAGTAGTAGTGCAATACGAAAGGACAGCACATGGAAGATTGCACCTTCTCGATGATGCTGATTCTAGTTAAGCGTAAGTCGTACTAGGCGGGATGGCGTGAAACACCGTCACATAGTTCAGGTCCGTGAAACCTGGCCATTTTTGTCTTTGTAGCTCAGTGGATGAGAGCATCGGTTTCCGGTACCGAAGGTCGCAGGTTCGAGTCCTGTCAAGGACACCACCACATATAAGAAAGAACGACAAAGATGATTGAAAGATTCGCCCCATACATCAAACCCGTTGAAATCGGTGCAAATAACGAAAGCGAGACAGCTGCATGGGCACTAAGCAACTTCACGCTCCATTCCTTCGTGCTCGACGGAGTGATGTGTGCCTCAATGGAGGGATTTCTTCAGTCGCTCAAATACGAAGACACGGAGCAACAAAAGTCGGTGTGTGCCAAACATGGTCATGAAGCAAAGAAGGCTGGGCACGGCGGGAGAGACTGGAAAGCAGACCAAACTTTATACTGGCAGGGCAAAGCTATTGCGAGGGATTCTAATGAGTTCGACGAACTTATCACTAGAGCATTTGATAAGCGATTTGAAAACCCGCATTTTAGATGGGCACTCTTTCTCACTCTTGGTCGGCCACTGCGACATTCGATAGGCAAGCGTGACAAGTCTGAAACAGTTTTAACCGAACAGGAATTTATCTGGCAGCTAGAAAGATTGCGGATGAGAGTCTCCACAAGTGGAGATATTTAGAGTCCCGAATCTACTTTAGATTTCTCACCAACATCTCACTAGACTTGTTGCACCCCTGAACAATGCACTAAATAGTGAGCGTACAGCCCTTTAACATCAAAGAAAGCCTCGTGAAGAATAGACCACAATACCCACCATCATGAACACCAGGATAAAAACCAAGATACTCCTCAATTAGATTCGTATCTTCCCTTGTCATGCCAAAATCTGACATTGGGTTGACTCTGAGGAACTTATCTTGAACCTGAGAAGGCCATTTCTTGTATGGACCGTTGATGGTTTCGTCATCGTCTACCCACACGTATTTTTCGTAGTTGCTGTTTTCGATGAGGGAAGATCCAATGCGTGGCTTCCATAAATGTCCGTATGGAATGTCATCATCGTATTCGGGGGTTGCTTCTTCAAACTTGTTGAACCCAAGTTTCGTGAATTGTTTTGTATTTGTGGCCCATGTCGTGACCCAAATAATGTCAGTATCGTCTCTTTGTCCCCATGAATTAATAACGCTGACAAGTTCTGGGCTGTAGTAGATTGTGAAAGGTTTCTCGTCGATATGCAGCGTTTCAACGTCGTAGACACCGTCCCAATGATTGTCTGTTTTTACTGCATAAGCGTATTTCGAGGCGTTGATGACACCATCGAAGTCAAGGATAATGAGATTTCTTTTTGTGTGCGTAGAATCTTGTGACATGTTTTGCATATTAGATAGTTGTTTCTGACAAAACAAACCATGTGCTATTTGTTCCGCAAACGGAATACTTAGTACACGGTTTATTATTGTCTCGTCTTAAGGTAATGCCCCACGCCCATCTCTTCAAGTTCCGTGGCGTACCATTTTCTGGTTTCTTCTTCTAGGGCATCGAAATGGACTTGGCCTTCTGCTCGGTACAGCTCGTATTCCATCTCAGCTTCATCTCCGGTAAGTTCACCTCGCTGGTGTCGAATTGTTACATCTCGCATGTTCTGGATTGCGATGTTAAACATGTTGCTGTGGTGGAATTGTTGCTTCATCCAGTTCGTGGTGTGGTCGATGTTTGTCAGGTGTGTTTCAAATGCTTGGGTAAGTTTCTTGTTTTCGTTTTCAAGCTGTGTGGGGTTTGTGTTTCGTGTTGTTCCGTAGATGTAGGAGATGAAGGCTATGGTAAGGATTGTGCAGATGTACATGGTGGTAGTCATGGGTGTCCTTTCTTTAAAAAGGATATTATCTTATCTAGGATAAGATGTCAATACCATAACGCAAAATAAGGATCCTCCCATTTGAGCTTGCAAGCAGAGGCTTGGGAGGAGGTCGATAAAATCAACTGCACACCTCAATTAGAAACGTTGCAACTAATCTTCCTTGCTCTCATTATGGAAAATAAATTCCCCACCACGAGCTGTAATCTGATCCTCATACCAATCCCTCAACTCAGTATCCAACGCATCAAAATGCATCTGACCCTCAGCCCGTAACATTTCATACTGCAAATGAGCCTCATCAGCAGAAATTGTCCCATCCTCAAACCGTACGGCAACTTCACGCATGTTACCAATTGACACATTCATCATATCCCTGTGATACATCTGGTCAGAAACCCAATCAAGGGTCTTTTTGGTTTCTTCTACCTGAGTATCAAACGCTGCTTTGAGGATATCGTTTTCTCTACGCAAACGAATGTCTTTGCTTTTTGACAAATTGTAGCCCGCTGCAAGGCCTAGCACAAAAATAACAACATACGCGAACAGCTCCATGAAAAACTCCCTTGCTTTTGGTTGAGGTTATTGTACTGGATTTTTATATGCTTTGCAAACGTCAAACACCCACCAGTACATGCCCAAAAAGAAAAGTGATGCAATTCCAAGTTCTAGTTTCCAAGCAACTGTTGCAAGAACAATCGGCATGATGAAAATAATCATGAAGAAAATTCCGAATAGAACGTTGATGATTGACTGGATGGCAAGCTTTGACAAAGTCTCATTTTTCACAGAAGTAACAATAGCTCTATCTATTAACAATGTCAATATGCATCCCTTATTGATTGACAACCCGACACGCAAAGTATATGCTAAAACCAACCTCACGAAAGGAACCACCATGCACCTCAAGAAAACCCTCACTACCCTCGCACTCACCACAGCCCTCGCACTCCCCCTCACCGGCTGCGAACTCATCCAAAACACCACCGTCAACATCGAAGAAGAATTCGCAGGCCTCGAAGCCACAATCCAAACCTTCGACGCACGAGGAAACGTCATCGACAACGTCAAAGGCAACTCCATCGCCGTACAAACCGACAACCGATTCGACATCCGTGGCTCAGACGGCACCGTCACAAAAGAATCCTCCGTACTCAACATCCAAATCGGCGGAAAACAAATGTACCACGTAGGCTCCTCCCTCATCATGCAAGAAGACGGGATCACCAACGTCCTCAACGACACCAACGCACGAGCAAAAATCATCGACGAAGACTCATCCATCCCACTACTCACCCGAATCAAAAACCAATATCAAAACGACTTTACCGGACGCAACGCAACCGTACTCATCCGCTCCCAACAAGGAGTACCCATCGGAGTATTCACCGGAAACGACGTCTCCACATTCTCCGCCAAAAACATCCCAAACTCCACTGCCCTCCTCATCGACGGAAAACGACTCTTCCTCTACCGAGTCGAATTCTCCATCTACGACACCTCACTACTCGGAGACCCCGAAAACCTCGACAACGAACCTGCAACCGACTCCCCCGTAGCTTCAACCGAGAATAACGAAAACAACTGACCGCCCACACCCTTAGGTATAATAGTCAACACCACTAATACCAAAAGGAAAACAATGTCAACAAACCTCGTAACAGAACTCAACGACATTGCACGCAACATCAGAAACTAACCAGTACAATGCATAGAAGAAATCACAAAAGAAAGCAATAGAAAACATGATTGGAGACGCAATGAGCTCCGTCCGATAGGTCAAAGACAGGATCATATAGTGAACACCACCCGCACCATAACCGCCACAATTCTGGCAACAGTCGCATGCTATTTCCTAGCAATAACCTTCCTCACATGGGCACTGCCCCCAGGTCAAGTTTCGATTCCCCATCTTGCAATTGGATTTTCCGCAGGCATACTCGCATACCTAACGCTCAAAACATCTAGTCCATCAAATATCACAACTTAAACACAACTAACCCACTCCAAACCAACACTCCTTTGATACAGTTGAGCACGCCCAACAAATCAAAGGAGTTAAACACATGGGAAGCTACCATTCAAAGGAATTCGAAGACTTCAAAAACGAAGGAATCTACGAACATATCCAAAAATACCCCTACATGAGTGCCACAGGCGTTGCGATACAGAATGTTCCCACACCTGAAGGTGTAAGATACATTGACATCTATACTGACAAAAACTGGAACTACCTAGAAGTAAGGGTCTATTTCACTGCAGCACCCGATAAGTACCTTGAAGCTAACGGAACCACAGAAAGCCCCCTAGCTTATTATCTCAAGGAAAACTTCACAGACGAATACAATCCTGTACAAAAAGCATACGGGCACATAGATGAAGAAACTGGGGACGGATTTATCTTTTTCAACACTAACTATCTAGACGGAACTTTCGATGAGTACGTAGACCATATCGTATACCCTCTAGCTGAAAAAGTAGTGGAACACTTTAACTAAGGAATGATCATGAGCAAAACGATAGAAGTAACAACATTCTGGGAATACTATCCAGATGATAATACGTTCCCTCAGCTTCTAGGAGGTTGGGACGAAATTCTCATTGACGAAAATGAAACAGGGTTCGAGGAAGAAAAGGTAAAGCTTCGAGATGAAGTTCATGCTCGTGGTGGCGTGTTTCAAATCGTTGAATTCGACCTTCCAATTGAAAATCTCGAAAGGAAATTTGGTGACCAAATAAGGAACACTATTTAGGATTTTCTTCTAGCACAAAACATATGCTAGACTTTAAGTATCACGACTAGCTTTCCGATATGTATGTAGCGGTGGCTAGTTTTCTTTTTATGTATCAATATATCCGACTACTTCGAAAGTAATTTTCATCTCACGCTCCTCATCAGTTTTGGCTACAGAAACATGTCCGCATCCACCACACACCATCGCGTTTCTCGTTTGAACCGCCATTTTTGGCATTGTTCCCGCGATAGAAGAAGGTGAAGAGCTTTCTACCAGCACTGGACCTAGTTTTATGTCATCAGTGCCGCAAAATACACAAACAACTGATACATCCTCACCGATGTCGTACAATAAACTAGGAGCATGAATAATCCCGCAACGGGAACAAGTTTTTGTAGGATTGTGTGCCACGCCCATAGGAACCTCCTAATAAAGAAAATTAACAGTACTTAGTGATTAATCTACACCATTACTTTGTTTGTGTGTCAAACATGCTAATTATTTCGTGCAGAACCAAATCGAACTCAAAGTACACTAAGAATACCAAAACCCAATCCAAAAGGCATCCCAAAACCTAGACCACCTATATTTCGCTCGCTCCCACCGGGTATCAGGTAAAGGCGGGGTATAAAATTGTGACAAGTCAATAGGATTATTGGGATGGTAATCGTTATAGTACTTTGCCGCGGCATAACGCCATACTTGCACTTCCGTATCGTACTTGTATCTGTCCATGCACCTGATTTTACATCAAAACTTTAATGTGCTAAAGTTAGAAATATTGGAAGGTGATCCTGGACGGTGACAGGGTCCGCCTGCTAAGCGGTTCGTGGTACTAACATGCCATAGGGTTCGACTCCCTCTCCTTCCGCCCTATGAATACTGTTGCATATCATGTCACTCCACGTGCGAATCTTGATTCGATATGTGAAAAAGGTCTGGAACCTCGGACGGGTGCGAGGTCATTGATGCTAGGTGAACTTAAAGACGCGATATACTTGTTTCCAAGCATAGAGGACGTGGAAAATGCTCTATCTAATTGGTTAGGTGAGCTTTTTGAGGATGAAGATGTACTTATAGTCCTTGAAATCGATACAACGGGATTAAATATCATTCAAAGCGAAGCCGAATATGAAATTCTCTGTTTTGAAACCATTGCCGTATCACGAATAAAAACATTGTACTCGATGTAATCCATGCTATAATGACGTTAACATTCGGATTTTAGGAAGAAACACATGGAAACCGTCAACCACTACACCACCTACCGAACCGCACCCGACAACAGCCCCGACACACAAAACCTATACATCGAAACCCTCAAAACCAACCCCTGCTTCGCACACACCAAAAAACACCTCATCAAACACACACCATGGAATAAAACTCTTATTGACAAATACCTAGGACAATCAGACATCATCATCCCCGCACTCAAAGATACAAACAACCCCCACCCAGAAAAACTTTACCTATGCGAAAGAGTGCGATACGCAGAAAGGTACGCCTCCTTCCAAGCAAGACTACCTGTTCATGCACGAATCGATGAAAAACACATCATCCGCGACATTCTCAACCCAGAAATCGACCAACATACACTCATCCACGCACTCGAAAACACAGAACTCAACTCGACCGGCAAGAACCTTAACAAAGAAACCCTCTACATCCGTGCCTGCGATGTTGCGAACAATCAATACACGAAAAGGACAAACCGCCCAGGACCCTACTCGACATCCGCATGTGATGAACCTACACTCTACAGAATAAGTGTCAACTACCTCAGACACTCAGAAACAAACTATGACACCCTCATCCAAAAAATCGAGGATGCAGGACTATCACTTCCCTACGCAGACACCTTCCGAATCCATATCGCAAGAATAATCTCTGAAAACTACCCCTTTCTAGAAGAAGAATGCGAAAGGCAACTAAATGTAAGAGACCTATCACTACACACGCAATAAGACTCAGATACGAACCTATGAAAACCTAGCCACATTTGCCCACAATCAAATACAATGAACACCTAACACAACAAAGAAAGAAAAACATGCTAGATGACATAACACAAACCCTGCTTAACGTAATCGAAAGAAAAATCAACCGACCAAGACCCGGAGATATACTAGACACAACCTACTACCAAGACATCGAAAACAACCCCATTACCATCATCTCAATAGAAGAAAAAGACACAGCCTCCTACATGGGAATGCCTCTTATTGCTCTGCCACACGGAGAAGATACACGAATCGCCACGTGGAGTAACGAATTCTACACAAGTAAACCCTCAATCACGACATACGGCACACTACAAAACGAAATCACGAAACTACTCAACAACAACCACACAGTTGACGAAATCGTAGAAAACCCGAAACTCATACCCCTTATTGACACAAACACCTACACCAAAGATAAATACATCTACCCACAAGAAACAGAAATCTTTGACACCTTCGCAGGCGAAATAAACTGGGAAAAATTCGTAAACCCACTACTACAAGCACACTCACAGAACCAATAATCATGCACAACCAAATCAACGCACACACAATAGCAAACAAAACCGTCTCCGCCCTGTTGGGTAAATTCCAAGCCAACCTTTACTTCCTCCTGCCGGAAGAAGCCTTCAAGGAAACATTTAACCAAACTCTCATAACAACACACTTCGAACATTCCCACGAACTTCCATATGTAACAACAACAGACATAGAAATCCCAGAACTCAACATGTTCATAGTCGCAACGATGCACCAGCTCAGTGAAGAATCACTATCAGGAACAATCAAAATTTCAAATACCTATGGAAATGCTAACATCCAATATGAAACACTCACAGTAGAGGAAAAATTCGACCTCACATCGGACGAATACTCACTAGACTAAAAAGAAAGGAATACTCATGCACACAAAACAATACGATCCTTCGAAAGTGCACATTGTATACAAAGACCTAGAGTTCGAACCAGGTGAAGAAGACCTAGAACGCCTTTGGCTAGACGAAAAAGGTCTAATGGATAAAATTTCTCAACCCGTAGACAGTCTCCCAGAAAACGGTACCTACACCACAAGCACCGACATTGACCTAGAGCTCGACTACATTTATTTTGAAGACGGAGAACTTGAAGCGGACCCCGAAAGAGTACTTTTTACATATCTAGGAAACGACGGTGAAGAATTCGTTATAGACGCTGCCACTGCCGTAGCTGATGAGGTTTGCGAAGACGATGAAGGCCCCTACACAATTATCAATGTAGAATACATTCTGGATTACTAATCTAGTTTACTAGTATTTACATGCACCACCTTATTAACATGATAAGGTGGTATCTTATTGCTAATTATCTTAAGGAACTCTTATGCTAACTCAAACCACCATCACTCTCGTTGTCATTACTATCATCCTCATTCTTGTAATCGCAGGCATTGTTACACTTATCAAAATGAACAGTGCCGAAGCACGCGATAAAAAACTCCATCAGAAAAGCACACGCATACGAAGCGAAGTAGAACAACAAGCAAAAGAAATTAAGCAACGCTGCGAAGAAGATGACATCAGTTTCGAAACAGAAGCTGGGAAAGAACTCAAAAAAACACTAGACAATTGCGACTACCTCATCAGAGACGGATACAGGTCTACTGACACTATAGAAAAAGTATCCGCGAAACTTCCCGAACTTGAACAAGAAGCATGTCTTGCATCGGGAGTGAAATAGCATGGAACCACAACCCAACGCCCCCATCACATTTCAAAAATACAGCGACTACATCAAAAGCAATAAGAAAACGTCTACTCGACGTAAAAACACGAACCGTTCATACGGAACCAACAGACACATACAACTGAGAACAAACAAAAATAGGAACTCCAATGGAAACTGAATATCCTTCCCTAGCTAAACCTAGCCAACTCAGCACTTTCTTTGCAGAAGCAGGAACAAAACTCGTATTCCTTACACCGGAAAGCGACTGGCTGGACCGAAAACTTCGCCCTGCACACAAACTTAGTTCCCCCGAATCTAGGTCTAAGAGAAAACTATGTTGCATTGAGTTCGAATACGACGGTATCACAGCCCCACTAAGCAATGTTGCCTATGCCCTTAGAGACGAAAAAGGTCTATTGGAAAGCTACTGGGTAGAAGATATTCGGAATGATAAGAGTCTTCTACATCAAGTCCGCAACCGAGACCTTAACATTGAAGCTGTGGAACTCATCGACATACTGGTGTGATCACTTGTCATCGCAATAGCAGTACCCATCAATATATCCTCCACAATCATCACATACGGGATACCCAAAATCAGCTAAACCGTCATCATCATAATCAATCATCAGGGAACCTTTCTTTTTCGCTCAACAAATTCTACCGTGCAAATAGATGATATCAAAATCAACAATCAACTCAGATTATTCGCAACAAATAGAATAGTCGTCCACAATATCACCGCAATAAGAACACACGCTTAATCCCATTTCATCCATGCATCCATAGCATATGTGACTATGCATCTCGTCCACAGGTTTCTCTTGACCACAGTAACTACAGTACCACTTTTATGTTAGTTTTTCACATTTTTTTTCAAATTCGCAAAATAACGTTTCATAAAAAACGGCTTGTACCGAACTCATGTCCACACGAAGTCCCCTTATACTGTTAAAACAAGAGGGATACAGCAATTTTTCACACAACTTTTTCACCTCCTTTTCCCGTATCGACTTTTTCATTTCCTCAGGAATTACAAACCCCGAAGGCCGTGACTTTTCAACGTCATACCGTTTCGGAGTAGGTGTTGATTTAGTCCTATCAGCAGCTTTTGCTTTATCTTTCTTCGACTGTTTCTTCCTCATATACTCAGGCACATAAGATTTCGTCACAATTGTAAAATCAGGCTGTGCAACATACGATTTCCCAGACTTTTTACGGCGAGAAATAACAGCATCAATACGCTCAAAACCTCGACGTGCAATATTTACACACGCATTAATATCTCTATCAATAATCAACCCGCAATTTTCACAATGCATGTCACGACCCTGCATAACCTGATAAAAATCATGACCCGACTCATCTTCTTTTAAAGACCGGTTTCCACATTGAGAACACGTTTTAGAAGTCATCCAAGCAGAAACCCAAAGCGTGTAACCACCGTGAAACTCAAACTGATCATAAATACGGGAAAATAACTCGCCACAATTCCACCTGCCGTTTTCCATCGTGTTACCGACAAAACCAAGATTTTCCCTCACAAGAGCAGCGTTTCCGTAACGAACACTTACAGCTAACAATTCACGGGAAGCAACTATTGCTTTATGCTTACGCAGCCTTGACAATCCTTTTCTTTGACGACAGATTTCTTCATACTTTTTCTCAATAAGATTTGTGTTTTCTTCTGTCACGAAACCAAACACGTTCGGTGTTTTCAAAACACGAATCTTGTTCCACAAATTCACAATGTTGTTTCTGGTTTTCTTTTCCCGAACATGTAATTCCTTATCAAGATAATTGCTTAATCTTCCTGATTCGACAACACAATTTTCTTGCCTATCATATACAACATATGTGACGTAGTGAACAATACCAACGTCAACACCAATAACATACCTGTCGCTTATCTCGTAATGTTTCGGAAGATACTGTGCGGTAATAATAACCGAGAGAACATTATCTTTCGACCAGGCAAGTTTCGGTGACGCGAAATAGTCAGCATCCCTGAAATGTTCAGGGATAAGTAACGTTATTCTCACCCATTGGTCTTTACAAATCACATCGTAGGTTGTTGTTGTTCGTGTTTTTTCAACAAACTTACAGTACTGAGAATCAACTACAGAAAAATCAAGAACTTTACCTGGTTGAGACGGGTTAGGTCTGACTGTTCTTTTATCACCTGAAGTCATTTTTTCTATTTCAGTTCCGTACAAAACGTTACCAATTATAGAGTTGACTTTTCGTCTTCGTGTGTCAGTGCCTCGTGCTGAAGTGACTACAGATGCGGCGATGAGCTCATCAACTCGTGACTTTCCGATATATTCTGCACAGAAACGTTTTTCATCCCACGTATCGTGAAAACATAAACTTTTTGTTGTGCATATCAAGGCTCTGCCAAGTGAATTTGCTTGGTTTGTGATGCGTTTTCCTTCACTATCATATAAACCTTTGATGATGTCTTTTTCACGCTCGTTTAAAATATGCTGAGCTATGTTTTGTACTGTGTGTGCTACTTGATGAAATTTATTGAGGCATGTTTCGATATCGAGTTCTTCACCTATTGTAAGAACTTTCTTTCTGGGATTTTGTGTGTCAGATGTTTTTACTAGGCTGTGTATGTGAAGTATTTCAGTTTGACAGCCTCGGTTAATTAGATTTTTCGGTTTGTTCATCTAATGCTTCTTTGATGTTGTTGAGAAACTTTTTTTGGTTTTCGTATCCTCTCAGTCGGTAGTATTTTCCGCTGAAGCTTGCGAGGAGTGAAAGGAAATCTTCAATGAGTTCTTCGTGCATTGTTTTGTTTGTTGTAGCGTTAATGACTATAACTTCTACGTTGCACATGTTGAAGTATTGTTCGAGGTAGTGAAATCCGAAACGTGTGAGTCTGTCTTTGTCGGTGACAGCTACGTGTGTAATGTTGCCGGTTTTTGCGTCTTTCATGAGTTGTTGTAGACCGCGTCGTTTTTCGTTGAGACCTGAGGCTTTGTCTCGGTAAATTTTTGCTGGTGTTCCGAGTTTGTTTTCAAGAAGTGTGTGTTGCGTTTGCATGAGTGTTTCGTTTCCGTTTGAAGAACGGATATAAAACGCTGTTTTTGTGTCGGGAGTAGTTTCCACTCCTAGCATTTTGATAAGTGAATTTTTTCGTAACGGCGTCGTCCTCCGTTAAATCGTTGCACTTCAACGATGCCTTTGTCTGCGTATGTTCGGAGTGTTGCGGTGTGTAACCCTGTGAGTTTACTTGCTTCTTTAGGTGTGATATATTCTTTGGTAGTTGTCATAAAACAACTATATCACACTATTTGTAATATGCGAAATAGTAGCTATTTTATGTGACAGTCAACAACACTTACCTACTTCTTGTATCTCGCCCATTTGTTCTCCTTTTTCAAAAACTACAATTTCCCAGCTGGCATAACATTGGGTTAAGAAAGTACATCAAAAACTTTCTCCGCAATATTCTTAAGCCCCACCACCTCTGCATTTGCACCTTTCTCTCCTCCATAAATAGCTCTTCCCTTAGTAATCGCGTAATAATAAAACTCTTCAGACTCATTACTGGCATCCCTAAACTCATCACTAACATCCTGCAACAAAGTTAAAAACTCCTCCGACCCCTCAATAGACCATGATTCTTCATCAACTTGTTTCGTCACATGCAAAACAATCACATTCGAATCAGCCCCCATAATGAAGCCTTCTGCGGATATTTCGATTCCATTTTCATCAAAGAAAAGTTCCGACCAGTCACCCATTATTTTTCTCTTCCTTAAGCTATCGTGTACTTTGCTCTAACAAATACTAACATCACTACAACAAAATCAACAGGGAGTACCTAGATACAAATTTCTCTTAAAATCGCCCCAATAAAAGATGGATATGCCCGAAAAATAAGATATGCTAGATTTGTCAGTCCCTTTGAGCCGCCTCTAACTTTTAAGCGTTCCGCTCGAAGGCCCTGAAACCCAGTAATACAAGACAGTTGCTGGGTTTTCTAAATACCCGGGTACTTCACTGAAATAAGCGTCTTAGACACTTTGTACATACTCTCAACCGATGTCAAAGACTGCCTCATAATCTGATTAATACACGCATCACACAAAAACTGATAATCAGAAGCTTCTTCCTTCAAAGGGATTTGCACATCAGTATCCTCATCATCGCCCAATACCCATATCTCAAAATTTTCATTCCACCCACCCTCAAACTTCGCATACCCAAGACGCGACAAAACTTCCCTCACAGAAGAACCAGACCACCGAAACTCATCACTATAAGTCATACAAAAATCCTCAACTTTAAAACTCTACAACCGAAATCATATCAAATGCACAACGCCGAGCAACAATACTTAAACTCCCTGGTGCTTCAAATCTATTTAAATACACAAACCCATCAACATCTAAATCACTCGCACTCATACCTCTAAAAAGATGTTCCACCCAAACCCAATCGTTTTCATCATCAATAATCTTATCGTACAAGACAACATCAGGATAAAACTGCAACGTGTACAAATACCGACTCTTACCATCAAACCGTGGATGCGATGAAACGTAATGATTGACACTATCCATCTGCCCCACATGCATCTCCCTATCCGACTCGAAATCCATCTCATTGGGGTCTTTTTCAGAAACGTGATACCACAACATGCCCAAAGCGGAATGCACATTGTTAGACAACCCATAAAACTCGGGTCGTAGTAGCATAGATGCAGTTAAAATATCGAACTTAACCCCGCATGCAGCACACACACTAGGGTTTTCATCTAAAAGAACTGCCTCTTGACTTATGCTGACCCCACACTTGCACTCAGGACAAGTAAAATATGATGCGGGTGAATTTTCCCCTGCGACATCGAAAACAGCATGCGAAAAATCCATGACACAAGTATACACAAAACGGCCCAGTTTAAAACAAAATCTATTAATGTTCAGAACAGAAAATCTATAATAGTCACAGCACGCACTATTCTCGTGACAACTATTTTTCCAGTGAGTGTTCCTACATGGAAGGGAAAGAGTTTCTCTTTTTGACATTCTTTGTGGACAAAGTCGCCCTGATAGGATAGTATTCACCCCAGTACCAACCCGCAATATTATAGGAAAGAAGAAATGCAAAACAGTATCTTTGAGATTATGGGACAAAAGCTAGTCGATGATAAAGTTTTTGGAGACAATGCTATTCGCGGTGTAGCAACTGATATCATTAACATTCCCGATACAGATTTTCCTGACATCACGTATGGCTACAAGGTTCCTGTTACAGTCGAGATGCGCGACGGAAGCGTGGAACAAAAGAATGTTCTCTTCAAGACCTATAAGGATGTTTTTGAAGACTTCATGAACAACGATCCTGAATACATTAGGCGTGTTGTCGTTCTATAAGTGGCAGCCACCACATAATACACCTAACATACACCACACATATCAAGAAAAAGTACTCCACCAATGGACACCATACTTTGGATTGCTCTCTGGCACAGTCGCACTGTCAGTATTCTGTGCTCTAACAGCCGACGACGCTAAACCCTACCGCTACATTTATAATATCCTTGCTCGGCATCATCGGTTCAGCTTCTGGAGCAAACACAATGATCTACTACCAAGAAATCATGCAAAACATGGGACAACACCATTGTTCTCCTACTCAGTAACTACATACTTCCAATCTATGTGCTAGAACTTTTCTCGTAGACAAGTGACATGTACTAGGACACCAAAACCTACCCCAACATTTTCAACGTCAGGTCGGACCTAAATAAAATTATTCACCAACCTTCACCAAAAAATCACGCGTTCTACCTATTTTTACCTCACCATCAATCTCATAACGCACCATTTCCTTATCAAACTCAACAATAATAATATCTGTCGGACACCCAATATTTCGCCCCAAAAGATTTGCGCCTTCTACAATGCCTTCTAAATTCAATACGGCATAGATATCATCAAGCTTATAAAAAATGTGATGAGAATGACCCATCCATGGCTCAAGCTCAAAGGGGAGAACATCCTTTTCTCCGAGAACCTTTTCCATGGAACGCAACTTATCCTTGTTCACGCGTATCTGTTGCTTTTCTTTTCGTTGCTTTTTAGATGACATGCAATCTCACTTCCCTTGTTTCTTATATCAGATTAAGCACCGCACTCAACCCCTTAAAAATACCACGAAGCTTCAACCGTTAGTGAACTACTCTCCACCTACGCTCGCTATCGCTCGCGTTGAGGTGGGAGTCTTACGACTTCAAAGATAAAATCCTCAACAAGCCTAAACCCCTCGCAACTTGAAAAAAGAAAAAAAGCCTCTATACTGAAACTTGCAATCAAACATCAAAAACAACAAAGGAAAAACTATCATGGGCTACTATGTACACACCACCGATATTAATGTAAGAATACCTGCTGAAAATCTCGAAAACGCATACCAAGCAATGTGTGAACTCAACGCACGAGATGACCTCAAATACGGTGCCCGCCTCGGTGATAACTCCAACACCGGAAAGCCAGAAAGCTCCACCTCAGTCGCAAATAACCCCGACGTATGGTTTGCATGGATGCCTTGGAACTACGACGAAGAATACAAAACCGCTGAAGAAATCCTAAGCAATCTTGGTTTCGACACCTACACTGATAACGACGGAAACCTCCACCTCCTATCCTACGACTCTAAAGCAGGCGCAGAAGAATACTTCCTTGAAGCTATCGCCCCATACGTCGAAGAAGGATCATACATTCAATGGCAAGGTGAAGACGGCGAACTCTGCCGCAACGAGTTTATCGACGGCGAAATGGTCACCTACAACGGCGAAATCACGTGGAATCCATCAAACTAAACTAACCAACACCAATCCAAACGAACAAGGAACCCAATGGAAAACAACCTCACAAACAAAACCACCGACGAATACCACACAATGGAAGAACTCTACGACTACCGGGCAGCCTACAACGCCCTGCTATTTAACGAATGGGCAGCTACCGGAAAATACAACGTGGTCAAATCACTGCTTCATAACGATGGCGAACCTTGCTTCGGTGGTGACTACTTCGTCGTATATGCCCTAACTCCTCACGGTCAAATCACCAACCACTACAGGCATCGCTGGTGGGATTATTTCGACATCCCAGTTGTGGATAAAGCACCACAGTACGATGGGCATACACCGCAAATCGCACTAGACCGAATGCTCAAAACCGCACTTGACGGTGCCACATCCAACTGAAAGAGCACAAAATCACTACAAGCATCCCTTGAACTGGGATGCTTGACAGTTTTCGCCAGCTACGGAAACCAAAAGTACTCTTCATCAACTGGCTAAATAAGAGCATGTATAAGCACAAGATTTCTTTGCCTAAACGACCTTAAGAACAAAATTCCTTTGTCTAAACAGCCTTAAAAATAAGATTATCCGCACCAGAATCCTGCTCAAAATAATTATCAGGGTCAGCATCGACAAATATAACCCACTTACCATCAACATTTTTCTCAGGAACAGCATTCTTCTCACTCAACACGTCCGTGACCTGTGGCTCATTAACAACAGCACCGCACTTGGGGCACGAAAAATACGAACTTGGCTGGCCGACCTCAGTTGTAGCAAAAACAGTATGAGAAAAATTCATGTTCTCAAGTATACAGAAGCGGCTCCGCTTTTGTTAACCAGAGCCGCCTTCAAACTTACGCTATCTAGTACCTATAGTTCGAATATTCATCCTCGTCATATTCGACGCCTAGAAAATCAAGCACAGCAGGTGCAACGTCATTATCAACATGCTCCCAAGACTCTTCGGAAACATAATCGTTAACGAAACGGAACTTATCTCTGTCACCTAAATTCCTAGCTTGTGAAGCTTGATTTTCATCAATCGTACCTCTATCAACAAGAACATCCACCATATAATCCCAATACTCATAATTTAAACCGTGTGCCATTTCTATTTCCTCTTTCTTATCGTTCTTCTAACATTATGCCATGAATACCTTCTTCTGTAAGACCATCCTCAGGCCATATAAATAACTGTTTCTCGATAAATGCATCGTCAGAAACAATCTCCAAACGTCCAAGCCTGCCATATTTCCAAGCGACATACCGCTCTAGTACAGTCATAGCTGCGTTTTCTAATTCTTCCGACCAAGCAGGATAAGAAGGCCCCGGTGACATCAAAATAGCCCACCACCCGTCTTGTAGAAAGATTCCACCTGCATCAATGAAACTCTTTTCACCAGTATCAGTATTGAAATATGCAAACAGGTCGACATCACCAATCACTGTCTGGTCATTTTTAATACTAAACAAAGCATACGAGCCTAAAAGACCATCCCTATCTTCCGAAAAATCTGACGCATCAGACTCAACTACTTCCTGTGGCTCGAAAATAACTCGCACATCTTGACCATCAATCACATAGTCTTTTTCAATCACTTCTAACATGCTGAGATTCTCCTACACTAGACAGCCTTGAAAACAAGATTATCCGCACCCGCATCTTGCTCAAAATAATCATCAGGGTCAGCATCAACATATACAACCCACTTGCCATCAACATTTTTCTCAGGAACAGCATCCTTTTCCAAAGCAGGATACTCTTCAAAAAACACCTCTGGCAACATGCTGTTTACAAGTTCACCTAAGCGATATGTGTCATCGTAGAAATCGTCTGCATGCTCGTCTTGAAATTCCTTTTCCCATTTCTCACCATAGGCAAAAAATGATTCATCAACAGGATAGTAACGAATCTCTTCTATTCCAAAGTATTCAACAGTATCTAAGAAATATTGTCCAAGTGTAGTAGCCATTTTCTCTCCTTTATAAATGATAGCTATTCACGTCAATGGTACAGCAATACAAGGTCTACTTCCATGTTTCTAGTTCACTTAAAACCAAGGAACATTAATAATTTTAGAAGGTCTATTCGCATCAAAAACGTTATCAAACTTCATGTCGAGATAATCCCCCAAATCATATCCATAATCTGCATTGTTCCAGTCTGATTCAGATATGCTAGCTTCGAGAAACAATAACGTGTACCCCTCAAATTCAGAAAGATTACTCATCTCAGTAAGCCTTTGCTCAGCTTCATCCTTTTCCTCAAACCACTCCCAATAAGAATCAGAAAGTTCATCATCGAGAAATCGAGCAACTATGACAAACACATCCTGCGTCGACATATCTTTTACCAGCTCACCAGTGTCGTAGTTCCCTCGTGCCACACTGTTGCCTTATTGAAAGACTCAGCATCTACTGTGAAAGCAAGATCTTGAAAATCTTCTGAAAAATTAGTGTACCGGCCACAAATTAGATGAAGCCCCAGATTCTTTCCAAGGTCGTGAATGATTTGCACATCCTCTGTCCAAGTATCTACTAACACAACTAATGCAGGCAACTGCTCAACCTTGTCTGCGTAATCATTTAGGCTAAAGACATTATTGTACTCAAATAAACCTAAGCGTCTTTCGAGTTCTGCGGTTAAATAAGAAGTAGATTCATCCCAGCTCATAGTATCAACATAATCAATGAAGTTATCCGTGGACATCAAAAGCCCATTCATCTCTGGACCTGTTGAAATAAATTCAATCTCATTAGGAGAGTAATTTTCCATCATGTCTTCTAACAAGCGGATGGTATATCGCTCCCAGCTATTTCCATAAATCTGTGCATGCGGATTTTCTTCTGTTAACGCCGCGATAAATGGATTATCGTTTGCAGTTCCTAAAGATAATGCGATGTTTTCAGCCATCATGTTCCTTTCTTCCTTTTGACTGATATCGATGATACACAAAGTTATGTACTTGATGCAGTGATTTTCCTATTCTGCTTCAGTATCTTCTAGCTCATTTTCTTCTGCGAATGAAGACGAATCTTGGTACAAGCCGATAAAGAGTCTGTATGCCCAATTATCGTGTGCGTCGGGTTGCACTTCGGGAAGGGATCCGTTCGTTTTGAATTCAGCTAATGCTTCTTGTGCTGCATTTCCTACAGGTGTGTTCTTGATTGAAAATTCTTCGGATGTTTGGTCAAAACCTTGCAGGGGGTTTGAGGGGAAATCGATTCGCACAATGTTTCTTTTGTCTTTGAATGCAATCAGCACCCAGTACCTAAATGTCTGCAATGGTTCGAGTGTGGATACTGCAAATTCGTCTCGTACAGGTAGTTTTGTGTATCCTGGTGCTTCTTTGTCTGCTTCTGGGAGGGGTTCTGTATTGATGATGGTTCCTGTGTCATCGAGGTATATCCTCCCTGAATTGTACGCAGTGATGTTGGTGATGGTGGGTAGGTCTTCGATGATATCGAGGATTTCTGGTTCAGTGTAGGTGTCTGCTTTTGTTTTTGTGGTGAATGTATCTACGAGACTAAATGTGGTTTGTGTCATGGTCAGTATCCTCGTTTTGTGGTATTTGAATCCTTGAACTAGGTCTAGGAAGTGTTCTGACCTCACTATATCAGAAGGGGAGAAGTATTCCTAAAATGAAGTTTGTATATTTACCTTGGTTTGTTGTTTTATTCGTGTATTATTGTGTTTGGCTCGCCCAACGCCGGGGAAAATAAGGAACATTTTGTTGGGTTTTTTGGTGTGCTCGGGTAAAGTTCTTTTTGTTCGGTGTTTCCGCAGGTTATAGAGTTTATACATTGTTGTGCATAAAAATTGTCGCATTTTATACAATTAACTGTATAGTATAGAAAAATAAGGATAAAGTATTGTACACCCTCTAAGTATAAGAATCAATAAAATACTAAAAATGTGATATTTATCTCATTTTTACTACCCCCGTTGATAAAAATACCCCCGAAAGGGTGTAAGAACATATGTTCGAAGCTATTGCGACCGCTCAATCATACCCCTCATTGCATTGGGTCGAAAGCATGGCATTTCAGGACAGAAGCAAATAAACACATAGTCAACATAAGAAAGATAACAGAGACAATGGCAAAAACACCCTAACACCTATTCTCCGCCCCTCGTAGAGAACTGAGGAAGTCAATCAATAGAAAAGAGCCCTAAGACTAAGAAAACAGCCCCAAAGCGTCTCTGGCGGCGAAAATACACTGGCAGGAAGAACCTATTAAGTATTAGGAGCGTAGCTAACAGCGCTCAACAGCATCTGGCATCAGTTACATGGCTTTAATGCGGACTGTATAACAAATTAAGAAGTTTACTTGCTGTTCAGGGCTTTTGTTGTAGATACCTGTTTCGAACACGATTTCGCACTTAGCATAAAAATAGACAGACAGGTTTGTCTGTTTTGCGTGCGGCGGGTGTAACATGTAATATTAAACTTTATACATTTTCATTGTTCATGATACAGGTTTCTTCATCGACAAGTGAGTTTACGAACGTAGTCGATAAAAAGAAACATGAATAGTATCAATAACCATTTTTCTTTATCATGTTTCTTGTTACAGGAATGAGCTTATCACATCGAATTATGATACCATATTTTTTACAATTTTACTGGGGGTAAAAAATAATCTGGAAATACAGTATATTGAATGTATAAAATTTAAACATGGTAACGCTTTTCTTGTTGTCCCTCAAGACTACGCCTCCCTAACGGTCGGCTGTCTTGGGAAGCAACCAGCATTAAAATAATTACGTGTATGTTTTTACTGTCATATGTCTATTTGTGCCGGTTTCAATATTGCATGGCTCTTTATGCCAGTTTCAGTGTTGCATGCTTCCTTGTGCCAGTTTCAGTGTTGCATGCTTCCTTGTGCCAGTTTCAGTGTTGCGTGCCCTCTTGTGCCGGTTTCAGTGTTACATGCTTCCTTGTGCCAGTTTCAGTGTTGCGTGCCCTCTTGTGCTGGTTTCAGTGTTACATGCTTCCTTGTGCCAGTTTCAGTGGTAATTGCATCCTCCCCTAAGCAATGCTCACCACTTCTAATTTAGAGAACACAAATCCTCCCTGGCAGCATGCGATAAGGGAGGATCGGTATGGTTTGAGGACTTCTACTAGGTCTTAAGTATCAGAGTTCCTGCAAGTGGAATATCAATAGTCGTATGGTGACGATTCGCTGTATTCATCTTCATCGCCGTAAGACACGGGGCGGTTATCATTGAAGAAGTAATCTAGGTCATCGTCTTCAAGCATATCTTCCACGTATTGGTCAAGATAGTTGGAATCGATATACGGGTCTTGATCTAGATCTGGGTAGATTTCCGGTTCGTAGTATTCTGGTTCCATTGGGTGTTTCCTTTCGTTATGCGACATGTTTCTTTTTAGTAGGTTTAATTCGACATGTCAATTATAGGGTTGATTTTTCTTATGGTAGGGGTTTTCCTGAGTTGGGGTGTTGTGGGAAGAGGCACCTTTCTTGAGTTCTAAGATGGAATGCCAAGTCGTGGTGGTTGTGTTTAACTTTGAAGTCGTAAGTCCCCCTCACCTCAACGCGAGACGTTAGTCGAGCGTAGGTGGCGAGTAGTTCACAATGAAGGTAGGTCACTACGGGCAAAAAATATCCCTCCTGTATTTTCTAACAGGAGGGTGGTGTAGGGAGATGAGAGAACTTAGTAGCACCTGTCCTCATCTTCTGGATAAGAATCAAGATACTCATCGTCGAATTCTACGTAGCGGTCATCGTCAAACGGGTAATCATTAAATTCATCTTCCTCTAGGTATTCAAGGTAGCTTAGCTTATCTTCTTCTGGGTAGTAGTCGGAATACATGGCATTTTCCTTCCTATTGATCCTTGTCAGAGTTAGCTTCTTTTGAGCCTTCTGTGTAACTTTCCAATAAAGTATCGTACAAATCGGCAGAAATCACAAAATCTAGTAGATCATCGACCGTGTAATTGTCTAGATGTGGGTTGAGTATGTTCCTGTATCCTAGTTCGCTGAATACGTTTTTGAGGTGGTTAATGGTTTCTTCATTGGCTTGTTGAAGGCTGTTCGACGGTAAGCCGAGTTTGTCAAATGTTGAGGCTGCTCTTTCAAGATTAAGGTGAGTTCTTGTAAGCTCCCTAGCTAGGTTTGTGAGTTGTTCGTATGACTTGTCTGAGAAACCTGTGGATGTCATTATCGCTCCTCGTAGTTTCCTTCGTCATCGTAGTACCCGATAATTTCGATTTCTCCGTCTTGATAGTGGTCGAAGTAGTAGTCTTTTTCAGGATCGTAACCTGTGCCCTCTTCGTAGTTGGCGATGGCTTCTTTTTCGGTTTCTCCATCAACTATTACTTCTGTGGTTCCTGCTACTGGGTATTTGAGTATGAATCTTGGCATTGTTTTCCTTTCTTGATGTTGGGTTTTTATTTTAGCATGTTGATTCAAAGGCGTGTTGTATTAAGAAATCAAGTTGATGAGTTCTTTTGCTTGTGATTCGTTTAATCTAAATTCGTGTTGAGAGTTGTTTATTGTGTGCACAATGTCTATGTATTTAGATATTCTGAGTGGATTGATGTCTAATTCTTCCCCAGTTTCTGTTTTAAATACGTATCGTGCCATGTTGTCTTCTTTAAGGATTGTTGTGAGGTATTGGGCTAGTTTTTCTTGGTCTGTTTCGGAAAGTGTAAGGGATTGTGTAAATGTTGCTTTGTTTGTTGGGTATGTGGCTTCGAATGTAAGTGTGTTTTTCATGTGTTTTGTCCTTTTTGTGTTGGGGTAGTTCTACGGGGTGATTTTGCTGTCGTCATCGAACCATGTCATCCATACTGCTTCGACGGTGATGTTTGTCCATTCTCCTGTGCGTAATATGGCTGCTCCGTTTTCGTCTGGTTCTGCGTCATCATCGTAGATTCTGAAAAAGTTGGGGTTTGCTTGGAAGAATTGGGCGTAGTTGTCGTATGTGACGTTTTTGTAGGTTCGTGGTTGTTCTGGGTTTTCGCATGCATATTCGAGGGCGAAGTCACTGTCTTCTTCAGTGCAGAGGTCGCTTCCTGCGTATGCGAATCCGCTTATTTTTTCTCCTGTTTTATTGTTTGTGCCGATGAAGTCGAGGGTGGATCCCATGTGTTTTCCTTTCTTGTTTTGTTTTTGATAAAAGTGATTGAGAATTTTGTTTTGGTGTTTTCTTGTTATTTTGGTTATTGGGTGTGTCTTTTTTTCTTTTTTTGGTAGTCGTGTTTTAGCGGTTCTGGGAGGGGTGTTCCGTTAGTTGTCGCAAGTGTATCGATTGTGTCGATGAATGGCTGGATGATATGGGTGACTGTTTCTTCGACTGTGATGTTAGGGTTTGGTGTGATGGTGAGTATTGTTTCGAGTTCAATGAATCCGCGTTCTGGTGGGTCTTGGATTGGGGTTGGGCGTTCGGGACTTGTGGTGATTTGGTTTGGGTTGATGTTGTATTTTTCAAGTGTTGGTTGAACGTGTTGGGTGATCCAGTGATGTATTTCTTGGAATTGTTCTTGTGTGAGTGTTTGGGTTTCGCTGGGAGGATCTTCTTCCCAGAGGGATAGTACGATGAGTGTTTCGTCGTGTGGGTTGTACTGGTCGTTTGTTTCGTTCGTGCCTAGTGAGAATTCGATATGGAATGGGATGTGCGTGTTGATGAGGGGTAGTTCTTGTGAGTGCATTTCGTCGTAGTGGTGAAATATGGGCCAAGGGTTGTTGAGTGCGTTTTGTATGTTGGGGAGTGTCATTTGGTGTCCTTTCTGTGCGTGTTGATTGTATCAGTTTGTTGGGGTCAGTTTGTGGGTTTGTGCTGGTGGGTTTTCTTGTTCGGGGGTGTTTGACGGGGGTAGTACCCGATACTGACCGATAGTGTCGATTTGCGTCCAAGAGTGACTGTGATAGTCTATGGGTGTCCGAAAGAAAAGGTGACCACCACCAGAAAGGCAAAACACCACAATGAGCAGTATTAAAAACACTCTCAAGAACACCATCAAGAAGAAGGCAGACCAGCCCCGCACCGTCAAAGAATGGTACGACAAGCTAGACGAAGAAGACCAAGACGCAATCGCCGCCGCACTCATTTCTGGCGATGTATCCGCAACCGAAATGCACCGCATCCTCAAGAACCTCGAAACCAATCCCATCCCATTTGAAGTCACCGCATTCAAAGACTTCGCCCGCAAGCTGAAGGAGACCAAGTAACATGAGCGAAATTCGTAAGGCACTAGAAGAAGCACGACTGCCCAACCCGCCGAAGGACTGGGAGCCCGGTATCCAGTTCGATGGCAATCAGGGTGAAATGCGACTCGCAGGAAAGGTAGCACCTACTGCGGACAAGTGGGAAGACCTCCTCAAGCTCCACGGATACGACCCAGAGCACTTCTACATTTGGAACGACCAGGTAGGCCAGACCACCCACGTCCGTGATGGAGAAATCGTACAGGTCTGGTACAAGGTCAAGTTCGCACGCAAGAACTCCAGCCTCGCAGATGACCCCACCCTATCTGAATACATTCGAAAGCCCCGCGAAGCAGTTAAGGTTGAAGGCAACGAATGGCTCCACATTATTCTCACTGACCAGCACATCGGCAAGAGTGAAGACGCAGGTGGCGGTAGTGATATCATCGCTAAGCGTTGGCTCGAAAGCGTTGAGCGAGCAATTCGCGGTCGAAAGTGGAAGGGCATCAACCTAGCGTTCGGCGGTGACATGATTGAAGGTTACGTTTCTCAGGGTGGTGCTAACATCATGAACACTGACCTCACACTTCCAGACCAGCTCATGACCGCAACCCGACTTGTTGTTGAGACCATTAATCTTGCACTCGAATCCGCAGAACAGGTCATTGCCGCAGTTGTTCCCGGTAACCACGGAGAAACCACCCGTGTACAGAAGGTCAACATGCGAGATAACTTTGATATCTATATCATGCAGGCAGCTCAGGAACAGTTTGAACGTTGGTTCCCAGAGGCTAACCTAACCTTCAATTACCCATCCTACGAGTACGGTGAAGTTGTCTACGACGCTGGTGGCACAAACATTTGCCTTGTCCATGGTCACCTGTTCAAGGGTCAGATGGCGGGTGCCGAGAAGTGGTGGAACGGCCAAATTGTGAATGGTCGGCCAGCCTGTAAGGCACAGGTGATGATTGCCGGCCACTTCCACAACTTCCAAATGTCGAATTTCACTCATGACAGGTGGATTGTGTTCGGTCCGTCTCTTGAGACTGAGAGTGTGTGGTTTGCTAATCAGACTGGTTCTACTTCTCGTCCTGGTGTGTATGCGTTTGAGATGGTTAATGGTTGCCCTGTGGGTGGTATTTTCTAGATCGGTTTATGAAAAACAGGAAGCTATGAGAAATTTCTTTTAGCTTCCTGTTTCGTGTTTTCTATGGGTTAGTTTTGTAGTAGTTGTCTGATGCCGTTGTAGAAGGGGTTGATGTAAGTGTCGAATACTTCTTCGACGGTGAGTTCTGTGGTGTATGGTACGGCGGTTCCGACGAGCCAGGGGGCGGTTTCGGGGGTTTTGATAGGGGTGATGATGTTGATGTTTTTGAGTCCGTCTTCGTTGTTTCCAAGAAGTTGTGGTGTGTCGTAGAAGTCTTGGAGATAATCTCGGATCGTGACATGGTTGAGGGGTTTGTCAGGTGTTGTTTTTTCGCGTAGTTGTGTGGGGTTGATTTTGTATCCAACTTCTACTGCGTCTGTGATGATGCCGTCTCCAAGGTTGAGGTAGGCACCTTTTAGGTCGGGTTGGTTGATGTCAAGGTGACTAAATTCTCGGTCATTGCTGAAGGTGAGCGTGTTCCAGGGGTTTGTCCAGTTGTTGTGGAAGTAGGTATGCATTGCTGGTCCTTGTTATTGTATTCTGTCGAGGATTAGAAAACAGTGAGGTCGGGATCGTCTGGGTCGTATTCGATCTCGAAGTAGTCGAGAATCATCCTAGCGATATCTTTGTCGATGTAGTCCCAGGCAATGTCTGATAGTGCGTGGTCTACATATAATTCTTTAGCTGTTTGTGTTTCTTTGAGTGCGGTTTCGTATTGTTCTTGGGTGATTTTTCCTCTGTTGAGGAGGTATTCTGCTGAATCGTCCCATGCAATTGCGTTGATGTATTTTGGTTGTGGCATTTTTGATTGTCCTTTCTTTGTGTGTTGTTATTGTACTTCTGTGAAGATATAGGGTTCGTTCCAGGTTCCTGGGTCGGTGACGTTTTGGATGCAGGCGAAGAAGTTGTTGATGTATTTGTCGAATACTTCTTCTACAGTGCCTTCGGTGTCGTAGGGTATTGAGATAGTGATAATGTAGTGTGGGTCATCGCCCATGTAATCGTCTACTTCGATATCTTGTGTAATAGAATCACTGAATCCGCAGTAGCGGGGGCTTTCTAATTGTTCTTGGTAAAATTTTTGGATTTTCTTAAGGGCATCTGGGGTGAGCCAACCGTCATCGAGTAGGTCGGGGTTGATGTAGTTGTGGGCTTTGTGGAAGTCATCGAGGTAGTCGGTGTATCCGAATTCTACTCCTGAGTGCTCGTCGCGGTTCCCGATTTCGGCATAAGCGGATCTGAGGGTGTCTTCTGCTAGTTCTGGGGCGTCGAGTCGTTCGTCTTGAAAATCGAGGGTTTTCCAAGGTTTGTTCCAGTTGTCAAAGAATATGTTGCTCATGTGGTTTTCCTTTCTTGAGAGTTATTGTATTTCCGAAAATATGTAGGGTGAGTTAAATGTTCCAGGGTCGGTAACATTTTGGATACAGTTGTAGAAGGGCGTGACGTATTTGCGGAATACTTCTTCTACAGTGCCTTCTTCGTCGTAGGGGACTGTGATTCGTATTGTGTAGTGCGGGTCATCACCGAATTGGTTTTCGTCTATCCATATGCTTTTGGCTACTTCGTCGTTTCTTCCCCAGTATTTTTGGCTTGTGAGTTGTTCGATGTAAAAGTTTTCGAGTTTTGTGAGTGCTTCTATTGTGAGCCACCCGTCTTCGTCGAGGAGGTTTTCGTTGATGTGGTTGTGTTTTTTATAGAAATTGTCGAGGTAGTCGGTGTATCCGAATTCGACTCCTCCGTATTCGTTTTTGTTTCCTAGTTCTGCGAATGCGGTGTAGAGGTTTTCTTCTTCTAGGTCGGTGCTGTCGAGGGTTTCGTCTTGAAAGTTGATTTCTTTCCAGGGTTTTTCCCAGTTTTCCATTAGGGTGTTTGTCATTGAGTGTTCCTTTCTAGGAATTTTTGTTCTTTGTTTTGATTGTACGTATGTGTAGGTCTGTTTGGTGTATTTTCTAAATGTTATTGTGTTTGATTTGGTGGAAGTGTGGTTTTTCATGGAAAAGAGTAATAGGAATCTCATGCTTTTGGATTTCGATGGCGTTGTGAATGCTTTGAGATATTCAGATAGCGACCCTGTTGGGTGGGGTGATTATGCACGGGAGCTTTTGCATTTGGATGGGTTTGGGTTTGTTGTGTGTTTCAGTCCTTCTTTGGTAGGTGTTATTAATCGTTGGGAGCATGAGTTAGTGGACGTGGTGTGGTTAACGACGTGGTTTGGGAGTACGAGTGAGTTTTCAAAGCTCGGGTTTGATGAGTTTCTGGCGATTGGTCTTGATGAGGGAAGTGGTGTTGATTTTGGTGAGTGGAAGGCTGAGGTTGGTGCGAACTTTATTGAGACTAGTGATTATAAGAAGGTAGTGTGGGTTGATGATGACGTATATGTCAATGGATTTAATCTGTTTGTGGAGAGATTGGGGAAAGAGTTTTTGCGTGTGAATCCTGTTGATTCTGTGGGTCTTTCTCCTAGTGAGGTGTGTTTGATTAAGGAATTTTTAGCAACGTAATGCGGGTTGTGTTGTGTGTTTTGGGAGGTTACTTGTTGGCACTTAATGAACTTTTAGTCCACTTTCTTAAGTGGGTTCAAAGTTTTTCTTAACCTATCTATTTGTCCAGCAGATGGAAACAATGACCTTGATTCAATTTCTTGCAAAACATTCATCGGAATATTAGCTGAGGAGGATAAATCACCGATGCTTAACCCATTTTCCTCGCGAAAGTTCTTGATCCGTTCTCCCACTTTCATGAAGTCACCCACTTTAACCATTTCCCCATTCTGTAGCTCATATCCTAATAGTGTTCCATTATCTGTTTCAGCAAGCAACGCACGACGCACCTCAAATACCGGCAAGGTATCGCCATTAACCCATGATAAAGGTTTTCTCAACGCGTATAGGATGCTATCTAATTCTATTGCGTATGGGTAATGAAGGTCATCTTCGATTTTTTTAAGTGTGTCAAGTTTAACGCCAGATGCCTTGGATAATTCATCTAGCGAGTATTCTTGAAATAAGCGTTCGTCACGTATTTTTTCTCCAATAGTCATTGCCATGTTGTTCATGATATAACATCTGACTCTAAATAAAAATTCCTGCCTTTATAAGTGGTCATAACACGACATTCACCTCGTCCCCATTTAATAACCTTATTTATAGTATGAATAGTGTAAGATTGTTGTTCCAAGAAAAGAAAAGGGAAAGAAAATGACGATAATAGAAAGAAACAGGAAACTTTGGGCAGAGGCTATCACGGGTGAAAGAGATAAGGAGGTGAATGTTGCTGAGCTTTGGGAAGAAAATTCTACTCCTTCGGTTTTCACTGTTCCATTAGGTTATCAAGGTTCTGATGAAGATGTGCAAAGTATTGATGTTGTTATAGACCAGAATAGTTCAGCACATGGAGCTATTTATGGTCGAGTTGGTATGGGCAAAAGTGTTGCTCTTGATACGTTCTTTTTGACCCTCGCTGCGAAGTATCCTCCAAATGTTGCAGAGTTTGTTTTCGCATCCGGTAAGGGCAGGGTATCGCAGGCGAGCAAATTGCCTCATACTAAGAAAGCTTTTACGGTTTACGATGCTGAGCAGGTGAAGAATTTTGCGAACTATGTTCGGGATTTAATATCAGAAAGAGAAAAGTTCGCTAAGGAAAATGAACTTTTGACAATTACTCCTACTGATTTGCCTGCGGTTTTTATTGCTGTTGAAGAGGTTTGGGGTGTGTTGGATTCAGGTCTTGGTGATGTTTTGGATGATGTTGCTACTGTAGGTCGCGCTCTTGGTATTCATCTTGTCGTGGTTGGTCAGCTTATGAAGCCTGGTAGGTACTCTGAGCAGTTTATTCAAAATCTTGGTTGGGGAATGTCTTTTGATCCTTCACAAAATGATGTAGTTGAGTGGCCATCAGGTATGGTTTTTGATGCAACTAAGCCTGGGCGTGGGTTCTTTTCATCAAGAAATGAGACTACACCGTTGCAGGTGTTCTATTTGAGGGAATATGGGAGTGATGATGTAAGTTTCATTTCTGGGTTGTAGGTTCTTAGAAGAGTGCGGTCGGATATAAGGTAGTTATATGTGATTGTCATTGAAACCTGTTCTCGTTGAGATGGTTGTAATGGTAGCATTCTTTACAGATTTTTCATTAGGAGTGATACGAATGACGGATCCATCTTTCACTATTGCGATATGGTCCCTTGGTTTTGCGATATGTTCCTTTTTTTTCGCAATTATCGTCAGCATCGACACTAGTCGGTTTTCAGCATCTATGAAAGAAATTGTAGATTTCTTTATAGAGAATGAAGATGCCCTTATAGAAAATGCGAAACAGACTTCCTTAATCAAGACGTATAAAAGAAATCAAGCTTTGTTTATTTTTTCCATTTTCAAGAGTAACGCCTATATTGTAGGGGTTTTAGTTATCTCTTTGGTTGGCGGTCTACTGATTGTAGTAGTTGATACACATCATTTATGGTCTGTATGGGGGCCTTTGCTTAGTATTAGTGGATTCTCCTTACTCTTGTCACCTATTATTTATACTACATTCGTGATGCACTTTGTACCTGTTAAAGACGGAATCTGGGTAAGCTTTGATGATGCTGTAAAGAGAAGGAAAATTGAGCTAAATGAGGCTTCTTAATTTTCCTGTCGGCCTGTTTTGAAGTTATCTAATTTCTTCTGTTTCAATGAGATTATAAGGGAGCGAACAGTGTACACCACGAGTTAACTTTTGAGTTCTCGTGGGTTTTCTTTTGTGCCAAGGTATACTAGACAAAAACAAATCTACTTAAAATGAAGAGGACTTATATGTCAAAATCAAGCGAAGCACTCCAAGGTGCTCTTGATGAACTTATGGACGTTATTGTACCGTTGCGTAAGGTTCGTGATACTTTCGGCGGGGCACATGGGGAAACTTTTACAGCCCTTTTTGATAAAATCGATGAAATCGAACAACAAATAGTTGATGTTGAGCATACGATAATGCCTGCTATTGGCTTGTTTGATGACTTCTCGAAAATCAGCAAAGATGCACCAAAAGGTTTTGGGATTAATGAAAATGACCAATTGTTTGTAAGCATGCTACCTAGAACCGAGGGTGCAGACGGGCAAATGTATACCGAACACAATGTGGCTGTTGATGTGAAAACCGATGAAGCAACAGGTGATATTACTTCTTTTGTGAATCTTAAGGGCAGGCATGTGGATAGGGTTCTTATCCTAGCGGGAACTAGTGGTTTAGATTCGGTATCGGATAACTATAGACATTTTGAATCTTACTACATTGCTACTGCCAGTGAAATTAAAGCACAGTTTGATGGATTAGTAAAAGATATTGTTCCTTCACGTGAGAAACGTGAAGAAATGGGTATTAGGAAAACACCTGTGCCGGAAGAAGAAAAGAGAAGAGGGTTCGGACCAAGGAAGCCTGCGGAGCCCGAACAGAGATCGAAACTGTATGAGATGGCTTCTGATGAGAAAGAGTTTATTCCGCCACCTTCCGTGACGAATAGTCAGGTGGAGCAAGTTTAGGAAAGGATATTTGGTTAAATGGGTATTATTTCATATAGAGATGAAGACTTGAAGGCATATTTGTATGGTCTAAAGAAGGCAGAAGAAGCAATTGAAGATGTGTTATCGAAGATAGATAAGTCGAAAGACTTTTTAGATGATGATATGTATCTTGATTCGTGGTGGTCGCGTAAAGCGTTGGAAGCCAATATTGATACTCGTCAATCAGCTGCGGATTATCTTCATGCCGTTTGGAATACTTTGTTTGAGCTACGCGGGAAAATTCAACAGGTGCAAAATGAGCTTAATGAGACGTATCGTGAGGTTATGAGTCAGCGTAGTTTTGTGGAGAAAGCAGTAGATGCTATTTTTTAGTGTTAACGGCAGGGGTTATGTTTTTGTTTCTTTCATCGTGAGCTAAAATAGTGGTGTGGTGTTTTTATGAAAACAAAAGCTATGCTCTCTGTTCTCGCAGGAATTGTTATTGGTGCTTGTGGAATGTTCGCTGTTTCAAGTGAAACTGAGGTTCAACTTTCTGATGCAGTTGTTGAGAATCGTGTAGAGACTGAAATTTATAGCCCTAAAGTAGAGCCTGCCATGTACATGGGGGTTGATGAAATACGCACAGTTAACGTGGGTGGGGTGGATCGAACATATAGGGTTCATGTTCCTGATGGTCAATTGTATACAGACAATGTTGTTCCTGTTGTTTTTGTAGCACATTATTATCACGGGACAGCTGAGAAGATGCAAAAAGTAACAGGGTTTAATGATGTTAAGGCTGTGGTTGTGTATTTACAGGGTGTGGATAATGCGTGGGCACCAGCTCCTTATGCTAAGACATCTTCGGAAGAGGATTTAGTGTATTTTGATGCTGTGCAGAAGGAAATATCTAGGGAGTATCTTGTGTCGCGTGAGAGCACTTTTATTGCAGGTTTTTCTAATGGGGGTGGTTTTGCAATGTATGTGAGGTGTAATCGTCCGAATGCTGTTGGTGGTGTGGCTACTGTGTCTGCCGCGTTTTATGATGATGTTTTGCAAGGGTGTGCGGCGTTGCCGGTGAAACAGATTGATATACATGGTGACAACGATTCAATTCTTTCGTATGCTGGTGGCACAAGGTATAAGCATTCTTATTGGGGTGTTGATGATGTGATGAGGGAAGTGGCTGGGTTTAATAGTTGTATTGCTTATGTTGATGAGTCTGTTTCTGTGGGGCGTGTGCGCAGGTGGAATGCGTGTGTTGCTGATTTGGAGCAGGTGAAAATTGACGGTGGGGGCCATGATTGGGGTGCGGTGAGTAAAAATGATTCTTCTCCAAGTTTTGCTACGGGGGAGATTGTTGAGTTTTTCGGGTTGGATTTTGTGGGATGAGAAAAGCACCTAGAGGGGTGGTTCTAGGTGCTTAATATGTGTTTTTGATGGGGGTCTATTTCTTCCGGCGAAGAATGGTAATTGCTCCAAGTGCGGTGATAATTAAAGATAGGGCTATTAGTCCTGTGATGGATGCACCTGTTGAGGCGAGCATTCTGGTAGTGCTTCCTCCTACAATTGTGCTTTGTGTTTCGAAGGTGAAGATGGATGTTGTTGTTTCACCTTCTGGGGTTGTGGCTATTACTTGTATGTTACCAACGGTAGTAGTTGTGTTTTCGGGAATAGCTACTCGCATTGAAGCATCTGGGGTGATTGTTACTTCCCATCCTGTAGGTACTGTTGCAGGGTCAACAGAGTAAGTGACGTGTGCGGTGTTTGCTCCTTGCCCGTAGAGGAATACTTGTGCACTTTCACCTGGTTTGATGAGTGTGTGGACGTTTGATAGGAGGATGCTTTCAGTTTGGGTTTGCGATTGTTGGGGTTGTTTGTTTTCTGGTTTATTCACAACGACGGGTTTGGTGTTTGTTTGTGGTTGTTGGGGTTGTTTGTTTTCTGGTTTGTTCACAACAACTGGTTTGGTGTTTGTTTGTGGTTGTTGATTTGGGGATTGTTGGTTTGATGTGTTGGGTTTACCGGCTGGGGGTGTTTGTGTGGTGTGGGTAGTTTTTGGTGTGGTTGTTGTGTGTTGTGTATTTTGTGCCGATTTTTCTGATGTGGTTTGTGTTTCAGGTTCGAGTGGGTTAGGCACCGGCATTGTGAATGTTTCTGACGGTTTGTTTGATTTAGCACTGTTGGGGTTGATGATGAATGCTGTTGACGCGTTGGTGGTGGTTGCTTTCTGGTTTTCTTTTGCGTTTTCGGAATCAGTGTCAAACCCTGTTTCGTGAAGTTTTGGTAGTGCTTGTGCTGTGAGTACGGTGCCATCTTCGAGGGTGAATTTCACTTCGATTGGGCCGAGGATGGATTGTGGTTTGAGAGTGTTGTCCGCGATGAGTTTCAGGGTTTGTTGTTTTGCATCAACTTTTATGGTAAATCCTGGTGCTCCTTGTTTTTGGCTAGCTGAGACTTTGGTTACTTTGGGGTGTGTTTTTGTTTTTGTGTTATAGATGGTGAATTTTACTTCGTTGGTGCTGTTTGGTGTGATGTGGATTGTGGGGTTTTGTGTTTCGTAGTTGTTTTGGGTGGTTTTATTGGGGATAGTGAATGTTTGTTTTGGGGTGGTGGTTGTTTTTGTGGTTGTGGTTGTTTTAGGGTTGCGTGTTTGGGTTTGTGTGTTTGTTACTGTGGTGCCCTTGTTTGTGGTTGTGTCTTTGGTTGGGGTTTGTGTTTGGGTGGTGTTTTGTGTTGTTTGTTCTGATTGTGAAGGTTGGGATGTTTTTGGTGTTTCTGTTTGTGTGGTGGTTGTGTTTTCTGTTTGTGTGGTGGTTGTGTTTTCTGTTTCTGGGTTGAGTGTGAATGCTGTTTTTGGATTGGTGGTTTGTGATTGTGTTGCAGCGTCGGTGTTTGCTTTGTCTGCTTCTTCTTTTGTGGTTGCGACTTTAATGGTATCAGTTACAGTGAGTGTTTTTTCGTCCGAGAATGTGTAGGTGATTTCAATGTTGCCAATTTCTGCGTTTTCTGGGATATCTTGTGTGGTGATAGCGATGGTTTGTTTCGCAGCGTTGGCTTTGAGAGTTATGCCGTCTATGCTTTTTGTTTGTTTAACTGACATTTTTGTGACAGTTGGTTGTGTTTCGTTGTCTGAATTGTGGATGTTGTGTTTGTAAACGAAGGTACTGTTTGGTGCGATTGTTATTGTTGCTTGTTGTGTTGTGTATGGGTTTTGTTGTGGTTGTGTGGTTGTTTGGGTTGTTGTGTTTTCTTGGGCGTGTGCGAGTGTGGTTGTAGCAAGTGGGGTGAGGGTGAGTGTTGTTGCTACGATTGCGGTTGTGAGGTTTTTGGTTGTGTTTTTCATAAGGAGGGGTCTTTCTTGTTTAGTTTGTTAGACGGTTTTTATTTTAGCGTGTTGGGGGATGTTTTTGTGAGTTGTGTTGGGTGTTTTTTCGGTGTAGTATTTCCGGGTATGGAGAACAAGTCTAGGTATGTTGTTGAGCAGTTTTGGCATGAGCGTGGTACGCGTGTGGTTGTGAGACGTGTGTCTGGTGGTTTTCGTGGGTGGGTTGGGGATAATTCTGGGGTTGTTTCTGCGTTATCTGTTTTGTTAGTGGCGGGGGTTGGTGTGGTGGGTGCGGTTACTTCTGTTGTGGGGTGGAATAATACGGCGTGGGCTTTGGGGTTTGTGGTTTCTGCGGTGGTGTTGTGTGTTTTGGTTGCTGGTGTGAAGTCGTGGGTAGATGTTCCTGATGTTGTGGTTGACCATGTTTTTGAGGTTAAGGGTGGGTTTGGTCCAGGGTTAGAAGATTTGTTGAATGATGATGTTTTTGGGGTTGATGCGTTAAGGGTGTTGATGGAGTCTGGGAGGGAGGATGATGTGCGGGTTATTGAGGGAGTTAATCAAGTGTGGTCTGTGTATCGTAAATCTCTTAGTGTTGGTGTTGTTACGGAGGATGTGTTGGGTGAGGTGTCGAATCGTATGAGTGTATTGAGTGATGTTTTGGACGATGTGGATGCTATTTCTCGACGTGAGAGCGATGTTTAATTCTTTAAAGGAAAAGTGTTACACATCACTTTTCTCTTTGTTGATGGTTTGCTGGTAATATTGAATACACTTTCTATCTTGACTGTATAGGTGGGTAGAAAATTCAAATCCAACAACTAAGTTTAAGGAACTTACCATGGCAAATTTCCGCATTGAAGACCTTGCACAAGCAACCGCATTCGATAATCAAGGACACAAAGTAGGCGATGTTAAAGACGTTTACATCAATGACATTACTGGTCAGCCTGATTTTGTGTCTGTGACTTCTGGTATTTTCAGCGAGGCTACCCTTGTCCCTCTTAGAGGGCACTCTTTCGACGGCGAGGATGTAACGCTTGCTTTTGACAAAGACCGTATTCAAGATGCTCCTGTAACTGATGAAGATGGTCACCTCACTGAACATGATCGTGAATCCCTTTACCGCCACTATGGTCTTGAGTCAGCGGTAGACCAGGTAACATATGATTTTGGAAATGTTGCTGAGGAAGCTCCTGTTGAAACGCAAGTTAGCGATGCCCGCGATGCTGTAGAGGTTCCTACAGTTACGGTAGATGATGAAAATATTGTGGGAACTGTAGATGAATCATCTATCGATTCTGATGCTGTTGTGACAGATACTCCTCAAGTTGGTTTTGTGCCAGCAGCTTACGAGAGTGTTGAAATGGAACCTGCACGTGGTGAAGTTCGCGATGAGCTTGTACTTTCAGAAGAGCAACTTCGCGTGGAGAAGGAGCGTGTTGAGGCAGGGGAAGCTCGTATTCAGAAGTATGTTGTAACTGAGATGCAGACTATTGAGGTTCCTGTTACGCGTGAAGAGGTTCGTATTGTTCGTGAGCCTATCGCTGAGGAGGACCGTGTGAAGTATGAGGGTGCTTCTTTGGGTGACCAAGAGGCCTCTGTTGTGTTGCATGAGGAGCGTGTTGTTGTGTCTAAGGTGACTGTTCCTGTGGAGCGTGTTTCTTTGCGTACTGAAACTGTTGAGGAGACAAAGGTTGTTGAGGAAACTGTTGCTCGTGAGCGTTTGGAGACCGAGGGTTCTGTAACTGGTGGGGTGGAAGCTGGTCAGGTTCGTGACGGTGATGCAGGTTTGGGTCTTTCTGGTCTTGATCTTTCCTAGTTTGTTTTGTCGTTGTGCGCCTCTTCTTTAAAGAAGGGGAGTTTGACATTTTGTATCTTAGTGGTATATCCTGTTTGTAGTTAAGGAAAAGAACAACAGACAAGGAGGTTGCGTGAAATGTTTAAAGGAGCTGCGACTAGGTAGGGATGAGTTGTCGCGTAAGCAATCCCTTCTTATGAATCGCACCTTACATTACGCCGCTAAGTCGAAGTGTCACCAGCAGCATGGAGCTATTGTTGTGAAATCTGGTCGTGTTGTTGGTTCTTCATGTAACAAGAACATTAATAATCCTGCTCAGTTTTGTAATGATTTGTTCAATGAATATAGGGAATATATTTCTGTGCATGCGGAGGTTGCCGCATTGCGAAATGTTTCCCCTGATGTAGCAAAGGGTTCTACTGTGTATGTTGGTCGTTTACTCAAGGATGGCACCCCTGGCCTTTCTCGGCCGTGTGCACAGTGTGAGAAGTTTTTGGTTGAGATGGGTGTTAAGAAAGTTGTGTACACTTAATCTATTTTTGGATAAGTATGAGTTAAGTTATGGAGTTTGAAATTGAATATTAAGGAACAGTTGGAATCTAAAAATATCCCTATGGTAGGAAATAAGATTGATGTAGATGCTTGGGCTCAGTCGCTTGGGTACTTCATTGAGGACAATCAGCTCAAAGAGGGTGAGAAGCGTGCTGTGGCAGTTTCTCCTGAGCATGGTGCAGGGTGGAGTACATGGAATGATTTCTCACCACTTGATCCTGTTGTGAATCTTATTATTCTCACGCTACGGACTAAGGGAAGTTTGGAAGAATTTCGGTCACTGTATGACTATATTGAGGGCGATGGTGCTACTGAAAGTGCTCGTGTTATTGCAGGTAGTATGGAGAATTTGGATATTGAGTGGGTTCACGAGGATGCTACTTTCCGTGTCGTAGAGTATGATGGCTATGAGCGTATTGAATATGCTAGTCGGTTGAATTGGCTGTAATGGAGAGAAGGAAAGATTGTGGGTAGAAAATTTTTAGACGACATTGGTTATGTTGACGAACTTGCGGGTCTCGAAGATGACCCTGCATACGATGGGCGTTTCATAGAACAGCAGGAGATTTACGGGTTCGATGACCGTGACACGTGGAATCTTCATATCAAGATGGCGGAATTGTTGTATGAACGGTTGAAGATGTATGACATGGTCAATATCGTCAATACCGAGTTTCATACCATTGATCACCGTGGGAAAACTATCACGATGCAACAAGCTCTCGATTTGATGATTGATTTGGCTGCAGAAGTTTTAACAAGCGACTCGAATGAGTATCTTGATGCTCTCAATGATGCCGAGGATAAGTTTTTTAACATTCATTGGGACGAGTTTGATGATAGTGATAATAGCGATGATTCTTTAGAGGATGATGGGGAAACCTATTCTAAACCTGTCCCTGCAACACCTTTCCAATGGACAAAGGAAGGATACTGGTTCTTTAAACGCAAGCATGCTATAGAGATGGATGCGTACTGGGCGGAGAAAGAATTGTGGGATGTGTGGGCGAAGGTGCACATGTATTTTTGGTGGTAAGAATTAGAAAATTTGCTTCTCGTTGTATTCTGAACTAGACTTTAACAGAAGTAAGCGACGCATTTTTGTAACACCTATTTGAGAGGCTTTTATGAAACTCATTGTATCTCGCCATTACACCCCAGATACCCATTGGACTAAGTGGATTGAGGAGGGGTTCGACTTTTCCGAATACTCACAACCATGGGAGCATCCTGGGGTAAGTCCTTTGGCGTATGAGACGAAAGCAACATATGGGGATTTAGACCTTGATTCAGATAGTTTCCTAGAGACTCTTGTGAGTCAAGTGTGGGCGAAAGATTTCGCTCGCCGCGAAGGTGAAATTGATGAAAAGCTTGTTCAGGATTCTCAGCGTTTCATGGAGCTTCGTGAACTACAGCTTGATATTTTCTACCGCGATAAGTTTCAGGCTAAGGATGTTCCCTGGGAGTGGTTTGAGCAGTCTGAGTTTGCTAATAAAAACTTGGACGATGACTATGACTGGGGCAATGTTGATTTCAACTCTATGGGGCGGGATGTAAAAAATGAGCATATGGTTGTCGTTAGGTACTACAATGAGGTTATTGAGCCTGAGCTTAACGCATTGTGGGAAGAGATTATTGTTCGCATGTTGGTAACAAAAACGAACCCTACCAAAGATAGTGTTGTCCAGCATGCTACTGAGCGTCTTTGGGCTAAGAGGTGCGAGTCGTGGAAGGATAGTCCTGACCTTCTTACTGAGGAGTACAAGGAAAAGTTTTTCTCGCAGTGTGATGAGAAGTTTAAGGAATGGGCATTGTCACGTTCTTACGAAGCGGCAATTACTCTTTACCCCGTGGAGAATCTGTTTTCGTATTTCCATGATGAGATTGTGTTCAATAATTACATTCAGACGTTTGTGATGTATGGTCGTGCTCACAATTCTGAGGGGCATCTTGCAGCTGTGGCTGATGAAGAGACCGCTTTTGTTACCTCTAGGCGGCTTCTTGAGGCTCCTGAGAGTGTGACTGAGGATGAGATTCGGTATCTTGTTGGTCGTAGTCACGCGTGGTGGACTTGATATCTGTGCTTGCAATTAATTAATAAGTTCTTCTACAGATATTTGTCCTCTTTCGTCGTTGTTTTGAGTCAGCACATCTATTCGACTACGCTTTGAAAGTATTTCGACCTAGTTTGATGCCGAGCGTTGTTGCTAACCTGTATCCTTGGTATAGTATTACCATAGAGCATGTGCTTCTACCTACCAACATATAAAACAGTACTACAAGGAAGTAAAAAGATGAAAGAACACCCAATGACCAAAGAGTACCCAGCAGGAACCATCGTCACGCCTATACGACTGGGAAGAGAACTTGTACTCGGAGAAAAATACCCAATCCTTCTTTTAGACACAGAAAACCGCCCCTCCGATGCGGCATCGAATTTCGCATCAGCACTAACCCATGTCGAGTTAGGTCTTGGATATGCGATTGTGTATGATCCTCTTGAATTCGATTCGATTGAGCAGGCTCAAGAAATAATCGACAGGACGTGGGAAAAGGTTTCTTCTTCCTAGAAGAAAGAGAACATGACGAAGATTTCTACCAGCACTTTTCGCAGTCCACTTACACATACAGAAGAACACATATGCAATAGGCACAGCACTTAACGAAAGGACCCTCCCTTTAGTTCAATTTTGACATTTCCCCTTCCTTACGAAAAGGGGAGGTTATTTTATGGGGCGGGATACTTGTTGCAGCTAATTTCGTAGACGAATTCCTTTGGGGTGGGCGGATTCGTGTCGAAGATGACCGATTCGAAGGTGGCGTTGCATAGTTTCCCGGTTGTGTTTTCTAGAAGGTTGAGTGTGGTGGTTTCGTCTACTCGTAGTGTTTTATGTGTTGGTTCTTTGAGGTTAGTTCGGTTGTCGTGTTCGTAATAGGTGTATCCTGACTCGTTGGCGATGTGTTGGATATCCTCTGTTTTAATGAGTATGTCGGGTGTAGTTTCTAAATATATATTGATGGTTAGTACGGGGATGAATGCGAGGATAATTCCTGCTATGGTGGATACATACATGGCTTCTTTGAATCCATCTCGTTTGTATGAGGTTATGAATATGGGGATTAGTATTGCAATGACAATACATGCTGAAATAAGTGCGGCGTAGGTTATGTTTGCCGGGTCGTGTGTTACGGGGATGATGATGGTTTCCATGTGTGCTTCCTAGGTGTTAGGGATATCGAACATTGCAAATGTAACGCAATGTGACCAATATGTCAAGGTTTAGGTTTCCACTCGGAGCACCACACAATAAATCCTCTATCGTCATACTCCCAAGTGGTTTTTTCGTCGGTGATTTTCGACACGAAAAACTCTTGCGGAATACCAAACACGCTGGGCAGGTTCAGTTCTGGGATATGATAATTTTCGGTAAAATAGTCAAATACTTCAAGTTCATTGTCTGCTTGCATGCCTACAGTGGTGTTGAGTGTCCCTTCCATAAGAATGATTGAATTATCGATATCTTCACCAGGCCAGACATCATACCACCCCCAGTCCTGTACTGACCAGTGCCCTGTATCTTCTAAGGTTGCTAAGGATGGTTCTGTTGCATCATAAGCAATATTACTGATCGCGGTCTTAGTTGTTTCAGTAGTAGGAACATTTGCGGTGATGGGTATGGTTATTGTGGCGGTAAAATATGTCATTGTTCTAGTATACTGGATTGTTAAGAGCGTATTGCAACGAAAGAAAGAAAATGGAAAGTTTCTCAATCCCAAAACAAGAGTTCATGTCGGACTATTTCGCTATCTATGACCATTTGGCTGATGTCGAAAAGGTGTGCGGAGTAGTGGTGAGTGATAATTCACATGGCTACCTCGTGTTGGTGTTCGATGATGGCGAATACAAGGTGTATAGGTATGATTTCCAAGACAAGGGAGACAGCTACGAGGTTAATATTTCTGAAATGAGTACAGAAACCGCGATGGAAGAAAACAAAGACTTACGCATTCTTGTGCAAAGATACCAAGTCCTCTAGACTGAAATATTGTACATACTGAATACAGAGGACAAAAACATGAGTGCATATCAAGTTGAGACATCTAAATACAGTAGTGCTTCTGAGGCTATTGCTGACTCTTTCGCACCGGGATATAAGGTGCATATTGTTACCGAAGTAGGACCGGATTTGTATTATGTGTTAGCTTCGAATAATGAAGTTCTACAAGCATATGAGTACAGGGTTGAGGTTTTCGGCGGTCTATATTCAATGAGGACATGTACTGTTGATGTTGAGACAGCGGCAGAGGCAGATCCCGTCCTCAAGACTGTTGCACAACAACATGGTGCGTTATAGACACTAAATCTCCTGAATCATTTTCAGGAGGTTTGTTTTATCGTTTCCCAATAGGAGTGTACCCTTGCGGCAGGCCTTGTTCAGGGACATTGTTTTGAATCCTGTACAAAATGATGTCAACGATGTTCCACCCGACAATGAGCGAGGTGATAATCATGATGATGCCTAGGATGAGCAATGGCCAGATAATGGTGTAGCGAGCTGATTGTAGATAGGTAATGATAATTCCTACGATGAAAGTGAGAATAGTAACGACACCGAGAATCCACACATGTGATTCTGGGCCTACGTAGAAGTTGTTGAGAAGTCCGAAGGTAAGCATTTAGTTGTCCTTTATGGGGTGGTTTTTGTGCATTATAGCATTTGTGTTTGTGTTCAGTTGTTAAAATGCTTTCAATGATGCATTGTTTAGCATATATTGATGGGGTAGACACCTTTAATCGAAAGAGATTATTATGGCGAGATTAGAAGGAAAAGCAGTTTATCTCAATGATGAGTCGGAGGGTAGCAACATGTGGAAGTTGCATGGTTTGCTTACTGGGATTTCCGATAATTTTTCTGAGGAAGTTTCTGTTTCGTCCGACGATAGCACAACAAGAATTTATTTCCATGTTGATAATGTTGATGTGGAATTGTTTGAAGCCCGCATTAAGCAAGCTGCTGACGAGTATGATGATTTGCTGGAATCGATGGAGTTCAATGTTTCTTATGCCGAGTCAGGGGATGAGAATGAGTTTGTTTACTTTTTTGATAGGCAGTCTGGCGGCGTAGAGGTTCAACCCAATTCAGAGGATGACAGGTTTTATCCTTAGCTTTAGCCATTTCTGTCCTTAATGAGAATGGGGGGGGTTATTTCAAAGGGGAGCAGGCTTTTAGCTTCGAGGAATATTGATAAGGCGTGATTAAAAGTAACTCATGCCAAGATGAAATTGATTCCTGTTGCATGGCTAAGCATTGACATCTCATTGAAATATTCTTTCGCGGCCTAAAATTGTTCTTTTCCGACAGTGAAAAATTCATCTTGGTAAGGGTTTTTGAAGAAATCTTCGAAATAGATTTTCCGACTAGATTCATTTATTGCAAGGGTGTATTCTGGGTACGTTTTTGCAATTAATTCCAGCTCATCTGTGGATTTGTCTTCAAAAAGGGTATGAATACTTTCTAGTGTGTGGACATCTACTTTCGACAAATGATGTGTGTCACGGTTGTCTGCCACATAGGTTCCGTCAATGTTTCGTATAGTGTTTTCGTCCCAGTGTTTTTCGTTTTCTGGGGTAAGGTTGCCTGTTTTGAACAGTAAATCGTGGGCAGGCTGACTCACAGGCCCGTAGTCACCCGCAAAGTAGACTGTTTTTGTTAAAGGACGTCCATAATGCCTAATATGGAACCTGTCTGTCGCCCAGATTGTCAAAGCGAGTCTTTTGGCTGATGTTTCTTCGTCACGAAGATACAGTAGATAGTTTGCAACTTGAGTGATTTTTTGAGTTTTATAATCTGCGTGTGTCATGTCGCGATGTCGAGTTAGTTTTCTAGTTGAGAGGGGTTACGAGAGTTGTTTGTTCTACAGTAATTTCTTTGCACATAATTAAGGTTGGGTTTTCTTCTGATGAGTAGAAGTGTATGGTTTTGTCTTTTGATGTTTTTATAGATGTATCCGCATTTTCTTGTTTTTCAAATGTGCTTGTTTTAGATGTGATGTTTATATATTCAATTGAATCTACATATTTTTCTAGGAAAATTGTCAAGGTTTCTTTGGTAATACCTGGTTCGATAGTTGCGTCTAGAGTGTAGGATTTGTCTTGCAGGTTTGTTTCGTGGAAAGTGGAGGGGTTTGTGTTTCCATGATTAAGAAATTTTTCGTCCAATAACTGGGTGGCAGCGTTGAATCTTTCGTCTTCTGTTTCCTTTTTGAATTGGATGTGACCGAATGTGTCTTTCATTGTTTCTTTTCTTTGTGGTGGTAAAAGCCCCGAAACCGAGTGTCGAGACTTTGTAGTTAGAAATATTGTAGTTCAGTCGTTTCTGTTTCGATGTGTTGAACTGTTTTTATTGTTCTTGCAAGTCTCGAAGTTTCCTTATTAAGGGAATACGTTGTTGTTTTATCTGTTACGGATTTATGCGTGTCTGATTTCACGCCCACATGTGACGATGTTTTTATATTCTCATCCGTATCTTCTACGCATGTAACATGAATATCGTCGACAATGGGTCTAAGGCTTACTATTCTGCATAGAGCATTGTCTATGCTTTTAATGTCATATTCGCCCTTTATTTTAACTTCTTTGATATCTGTTTTTCGAAAGTCTTCTAGACTAGGTTGGGTCTTTATGCGAGATGAGTAGTGGAAGTAATCTGCGATAATTTCGCGTTCTTCTTTTATCATATCGTCTGAAAAAGTGATGGTTCCGTCTATTTGTGCCATTCGATTTCTCCTTTTAATTTTCTTGCAAAGTATACACGATACGTACTCGTTCAAAGTCAGAAACAAGCTCTGCGGCTGTATTTACTACCTTTTCAAGGTCAGAACTCCATTCGGCTTGTTGTGTATCTGCGGTGAAAATTCCGTTTTTCCCTGGGACAATGAACTTGTAGATTTTATCTAGGTCAGCATGTTCGCCATGTGGGAGAATCACTTGGACTATGAAGACAGGGAATTGACCTTCTTCAATAGAAGGGTCAAGAAAGAGTGTTTCTTTTGCGTTTTCAATGTCTGTTTCGGTTAGATTTTCAAAGTCAGTAGTGTAGTCGAATAAAGTTTCAATAGTGTTTGACATGTTTTGTTTCCTTAATTGTTAGAGCTGGGGGAGGATTTCTAGGATTTGGTGTGCTTCGTCAGGATTGATGCTTGCTTCTGCGGTGTTCGCTTCAATTCTTACAACGTTAACGTTGTCATGTTCGATTCTATAGATAGTGAAGTTTTCTCCATTGTCTGCCGTAAATCTGCTAGTTCCTGTTACTCCTGTCTCATCAGCATCATCTTCTATTACATATTTGAGTGAATCGATGAAGGGGTAGGTATCGTTTTCCGAGAGAGTGAATTCTGACTCATAGCCTGTGTCAGCATCGGTTACCGAGAGGATGTGGGTTGTTTTTGTATCTATGTTGAAAGACATTGTTTTTATTCCTTTGTGTTGGCTTAGATTTTAGTTCGTAGCGATGTTAATGAAGTCTTGTGCTGTTTCTTTGTTAATATGCAGGTCCCATTGGGAGGTGCTTTCCTCGTTTTCTGGTTCAATTGAGAATGTGGTTTTGTTTTCGGGCTCATCCTCGATTCTGTAGACAACAAGTTCTTCCTTATCATCTAGTTGGACTTGAATGAGGGGAGAATAGTGCCATAGGTTAGAAGTTGTTATTTCAATTTCGTTGTCGAGACTTTCGGTGAGCGCTTGAGCTACTTTTTCTAAATCTTCTTGGGTTGTAATGATGGTTTTGTCACCTTTTTCTGTTGGAATGTTGATTTCCAGTGTGCCATCATTGTGTTGTGTGATGTGCATAGTTCTCCTTGTTGGTTTCTTTGACCATGAATTGTATCAGACCGTGGGTTTTGTGTTAATTGTTTTCTAACTGTGGGTTAATACGGTGTTCAAGGACCCATTCGAACCAGTCTCCGAGTTGTACAATTTTTTCGATGTGTCGTTGCATTTCTTCACCATAGTCGAGGTTAAATGCGAGTTTCGCTGCTTCTTCCATGTGGTATGCAGCGATGTACATGACTTCTGAGTCTTTGAAAACAACTTCTGGCGGGGTTTGTGGTTCTAGGTTGGGGGCGGGGTAGTAGGCTTCGAATTTGGTGCCGAGGTTGTTGAGGATTTCTTCAGTGGTGTAAGTGTTGTGTGTGACGTAGGGTGGGGTGCTTGTTTCTACTCCTGGGGAGAGTGTTGGGTGTGGGTCTGTCCATGTGTTGTTGTGGTTGTATGTGAGTTGTTGGTCTCTTTCTCCATTAGTAGTGAGTGTATGGATGAGTGTTGCTTCTGGTGTGGTGGTAAGTTGTGCTGGGTTAGTGTTTTGGGTGGCTTTTTTCATGACGATGGGGGTTTTGCCATGGTTGAGGATTTCTTCGTTGGTGAACATGTCGAAGTGCATGTGTGGGCTTGTGTTTAGCCATTTTCCTCCGGGGTGTTTGTAGTAGGTGTTGGTGGTGTTGCGTGGCGTGAAGCGGATGATTGTGCCTTCTTTGGCGTTGGAGAGTTGGTCGTAGGTGGTGAGTTTTTGCATGTTTGGTCCTTGCTGCGTGGGTTTGTGTTATTTTGTGTATAGAGTATCATAAGGGGTATTAGATACCAAAAAGGGAGAATTGAACCATGTCGAAGTGGAAAGTTTTTAAACGTGATTGGGCACCTGCAACGGGTAAGCATTGGCAGGTGCTTGATGATGAAATGCAGTGCGATAAGGTTTTTGCAACATTTCATGAGGCTGTGATGTATGCAGACCGGATTGCCCGTACGGTGGATGTTGTGTTACCTCGTGTTCCTTATGGGTTTACACAAGTTAATCACGGTTTGGATTCGTGTGTTGTGGAGTATAGCGAGTCTAAGGGTTGTGTGACTGTTCTTGGTTTTGGTGACCGGGTCGATATCCCGTATTCGCAGTTGGATGGGGTAGCTCGTATGCTGTTGTCTGTGTCACATGTCCAGCAGTGTGATTTGATGCGTTTGGTTTCGGCCGTGTTTTAACTTTGAGGACAGAAGGCTATAGGTCTTCTTTTCTCCACGCGGGTTCTTTGTCTTCCACAAGCACACAGTTTTCTCCGAAGCGTGGGATTGTCCAATCGATTCGCGGGTTTCCATGCACCCTTCTAGGATCAATGAAAATAGCGTTGTGTCCTGCTTCATTCATGCCGAGAAAAATGAATTCGCCAAAGAGTGAACCATCTGTGTCATCGTAGCAGTTGAACCAGTGACCTACTACATCGTCGAGGTTGTCGATATAGTCGTTAATTGTTGCCATGTTGTTTTCCTTTTCATTAGACTACTTGTTCATAATATCAGATGTTTAACCACCGCACACAATATTTGACAATTCAATCAAACATGATAATATGTTTGTAGTTATTCAAACACCAAAAGGAAACAACACATGGCTAACGTACACGGCAAAGCAGGCCACGGAGCAATGGTCCAGGCAGTAGAATCCGCCACCAAAAGACTCTCACCAGGATCAGGAAAAACAAAACCCGTCTACGGACTAAGCAAAGAAAAAGACTACAGCGGTGCACGAAAATTCTTCCTCATCCTCTTCGGACTTTTCACCTTTATCGGAATTGTCTCCCAAGACTGGGGATTTGTCATGTTCAATGGGTTTATAACCTTCCTCATCTGGGCAACCACCCCAAATAAACCAATCACCTACCACAAACCTATAGACCCCACCGACAATACAACTCGCGACGAGATGTACCGTGCATACAACAAGCTGCGCTCCGGTGGTGAAATTAAAAACAGCCCCTTCCGTGGAGACGAAATCTCGTGGGCACTTGGAGGTCTTGCAGAAGAAAGAACATCGAAGAAACTGGCACACGGACTAGGAAACAAATACGACATCATTAATGACATCGAACTTCTTGACCATGGCACTGTCACCGCAAACATCGACCACCTTGTCCTCACCGGCAAAGGCACTCTCATGATCGACACCAAAGTCTGGGAAAAGCCGTTAATTTTTACCAAGAAAGAAGACAATAGTACATGGCTAGAAAAAAGTACCAATCCAATCGCATGGTCAAGTGTATCTACGTGTCTATATGAAGCATCTTTTTTGCCAGAACCCCCAAAGGCAATCATTTTTGCTGTTGGCGGAAAAGCAGGAAGAGACTTAGAAAAATATTCGTCCCCCGTGCACGTCACACACTATTACGAAAGATTCGACGAAGTGGGAAACCTTCAGCCATGTGGCTCAGCTACTGTGATTTTCGTCGCACAGTCCAAGCTTGTGGATATAGTCAAAGAACTTGACCACCTTCCAGGAACACCAAATCTTCCAATCGAAAATTACCGGACATTAGAAAACCTCCGCTTTTAACACCACCATTTTTAGGAAACTTGTATGAATAACCGCAAGGCATCCATCGACATTTACATTAGCCACGCCTTCGAAACCCGAAAAGGCACCTTTTTCCAAGGTAGTGACTCAACCTTTGTCACAAATGACATGACCTACGTCGTGGTAAGCTACTTTGAACAAGGTGGTGAAATCGGAGGGATGCAATCTTACTACCGATCCGGTAACAAAATCGGGTGTGTAAAACAACTCTACGAAAACCTCGTCACTTTTTTCCAGTTCAGGAACAAAAATGCACAGTTGCATTTTCATCTCCCCGAAGACACCAGTGGTACCAACCTGAAAAAGGTAGCAAAAGAGGGAACGAAATTCACCTTTCGACTTCAGGAAGCCCCTTCCGTGAGGGAGGGGAGGAATGAAGTCGCTTGTTAAAACGTAGCAAAAATTTGAACTATGAATAGCCTTCGTGTATGATTTTATGTATGTCTAATAAGGTAAAAATCATGCGTATTGAGCATACAGGTAGTCCTGTGTGTTTAGATCGTGCGGTTGTTGCTGAAAAAGGCACAGAAACTGTGGAATATTCGTATTCCACTGATGGTTTCGAAATCGCTCGTGCAATGTGTGACGGGTATCGTTTTCGATTTAACCAGCACCGTTCGTTAAGAAAACGCTACGGCGATAAAAGGGACAAAAATGGGCACACGGTAAAAGATGACACAAACCTTATCCCTATCGGAGATACTGTGTCAGATTTTACCGACGCTCAGGTGCGTCAAGAGTTCCCTTTCCTGAGCTTTATGCCAGCTTTTGTTTTACACGCGGCTGGTAGGAAAGAAAACCAAGACTGGAACTCCGCTATCAAACGCCGTAACACGAAGAAGAAACAAGGTAAAAATCCTGGTAAAATGCCTCGTTTCAAAAGCAGGAAAACAGCAGATTTAAGCTTTGTGTGTTACAGAACAAACGGAAGTGCGACGAATGCGGTGTTCACGAAAACGGGGAAATCGTCTGGCTTCGTGGAAATCACAGGTCGTAACTATAAAGGCATGTTCGAGAAAGGGAAATCGAAGTGGGGTTTACGTTTCCATATTCGAATCCCGAAGAAAAACATCCCCGCCTACACTTCTGTACACATCAATCTTACCGACATGGCACTTGTGTTTGTCAACGAGCCTCAACCTCTTACACGTACAGACACTTACACAGGTGTCGGTATTGATAGAGGCGGTGTTATCTCTGCTATTGATTCTGACGGTGAAAACTACACACCTGAATGTGACAAGCTACAGCTGTTGGAAAAACGGGCAACGTTTTACCAAACTGAAATGTCAAAGATGCGTTCCCGTGCCGAGAAAAAGGACGGGAAAGAATACATGTATGACGTGATGAAGGGAAGAAAATATCGTGAATTGAAAGAAAAATTTTCGTTTACGTCGGAAAGAATAGCTAATATTAAACGTAGCGAAAACCAGAAAAACACAACCCGTATTGTCGAAAACACTCACTTTGTTGTGTTAGAAGATCTGCCTGTCGCGTCTATGACTCGCAAAGGAGGGAGACGTAAAAATGGCATGAATCGTTCCTTTTTGCAGTTTTCTCCGTCGCAGTTCGCAACGTTTTTGGAATATAAAACGTTTAAAGCTGGCGGGTTGCTAGTGTATGTTGATCCTGCGTATACGTCTCAACGTTGTAGCGAGTGCGGGTATACGGATAAGAAGAATCGTGAAAGTCAAGCGGTTTTTCGATGCCGGGATTGTGAATTTTCGTGTAATGCCGATACAAATGCGGCGAAGAATATTTATCAGCTAGGCTGTGTGCTACTTGAAGTGTATGCTGATGATATTGATATGATTTTGAATTCTGTAGGGGTGGTTGACACCGCTCCTGTAACATCTCCGGGAATTCGCTTTAAGACGTATTCGTGGGATAAGTTACGAAATGGTAATGGACTGGTTATAAGACTTGACACGCCTTCCGAGGTGTCCGAAGATTTTTATCGGAGGGAGCGTACCGGGTTGTTCTCTCGTTGTGATAACGACAGCGATATTACCGACCACCTTGTTACCGAAGCTGTGAAAGATTCAGCCGGTAACGGGAATCCCCTTCCGTAAGGGAGGGGAGGATGTCAAATACGTATCCGAAGATTCCTTCTGCCCGCACCTTCAATACACGCACCAACGGTCAAAGACTCTCGCCTATTGTCACAGCATTGAGCATGCTCAGTGGTTACACGATGTGTTCGATAATCAGACGCTAGAAAAGCGATGCTACAAAAAGGAAATCTATCCTGAATTTCGTGTTGCGACTGATGGTTCGTGTAGTAATGATCGAAGAAGAGGGTCATACGCGTGTGTTTCCGAAGATGGGCGTGTGATACGGAAACGCATCGATGGCGTTACTAGTATCGAAGCAGAGGCATGTGGTATCACCGCGGCTATTGAACAGTATGCCCAGCCCGATAGACATCTTGTGATCTACACCGACTCGCAGGGAGTGCTTGAGTTTGTTTCTACAACACACAATGTTGACGCACTTGATGATGGCATTATGGCTGAATGTTTCAGGACACTGCACGAGGCTTTAGACAGTGGGTGTGCCGTGACTTTGCGAAAAGTTAAGGCACATAGTGGTGACACGATGAATGAGGTTGCAGATGTGTTTGCTAGGAGGATGCGGCAGGCGAAGAAAAAATGGGGTGGCGATGCTACTGAGATTCTCCTGTCGATGATGGATGAGCTACACGGACCGGGGGATCGGAAGGTGTTTTTTGATGGTAAGGAGGATGCGTATGTGCAGGAGTTTGGTGTTTTTGTGCTGTGATCTATCACCTGATTTAGATGTTAAAGGATGAGGGATAGGAAACAGTTTTCTTTTAAGAATGTTGAAAATGCTGTATTGTTTCCCACTTTACATTTGAAAACGCATCCATAAACGCATCACTATCGTACGCTATCTTTTTAAATGTTTCAGTGAGTGTATCGTTTTCTATTGATTGGATGGTTTCCAATTCTTTTTGCGTTATGCTTCCTTGACCATGTAGCCTTACGGCTTCTGAGCGGATGGTCTCAGGACTGAAGGCAATATTGTCTAAGTATTTTTCCACAGTTTTCCCTCTCATTAGAAAAAATCATTATAGGTGAAGCGGTATCCCTTATCATCCATAAAGTCACTGCTTAGGTCTTTCCATTCTTTTGATTCAGGGAAAAGCTCGTAGTATTCATCCTCTGTTAAGGGTGTGAACTCGTCCCATTCTGCTATGAGAACTTCTGGGTCGTATTCGGATAGATATTCTGAAACAACGGTATACTCATCGCTGAGATGGGTAAGGGCAGTTTTCCAATCTTCCACAGATTCCAAGGATTCAATATCTGTTGTGAATGCTTCCGGTATCGGGTTTTGTTCAAAAGCTTGGAATGACCACTTGTGAGGGCTTACGTGGTACTTAGCGATGTGGATGCCGTTTTCGTAGTTTATTTCTCCGTTTTTGATGATGTAGTAGTTGGTGCTCATTGGGTATTCCTTTCGTATTTCTTTTCTTGTGTAATTATAATGGGTTTTTCGGTCTGTGGGTGTTATTTAACCTCTCTTGTTGATAGGAAGAGAGGTTAAGTTAAATTTCAGCAAAAGAGGCGGGATTAGTCTACGGTTAGTTGGAAATAGAATCCATCGTTCCTGATTTCTGATGTGATGGTGACTGTGTGGGGGTTTCCGTGTTCGTCTGTCGCGGTTGTGATGAGGTCTCCTGCATAGTATCCGCCACATTGAAGGAGCTTTTGAGGATTGATTTCGTCGCCGTGGATTGTCGTCCCGATGTTACCCTTTTCGGGATCGCAAACTTTGTGCATCGGGATGTTATTTTCCTTGTACCACTTTTTGGTGTTGCTGATTCTTGTTGGAGGTGCGTATCGGGTCGCGCCCTCCATGAGGCGAGGTTTCCCTGGGACGAGTTTTTCGATGGGCGCGTTTTCTGGGTAAAGTTGGGTTGCGTCGCGGTCCATGAAGGTTGCTGTTGTTGCAAGTAGTGCGGCGATGATAAAACATGCGATGACGGTTTTGGTGTGTTCACTTCTGCGGAGTGCGTGGAGGATTGCGATGAGAGTTCCTGCGACGCAAACCCAGAATAGGATGAGTGTGTAGGGGCTTTCTACGGTGAGTTGCGAAAGAGGAGTTTCGAAGGTGTAGATTTTCTCCATGGCGGTTCCTTGTGTGGTGGGTTTAGCTTCTTGCTTCATTGTATCATTTTTGTTCTATATGTGCAATTGTGGATTGCCGTTGTGACTGGCATGATGTACTGTTGGGCTTGTTTGTGCAGTTAGGAAATAGAAAGGATGTCCATGGGCAAGGTTTTGACAGGTGATTTGGTTCAGCCAATTGTGGTTGATAATAAGTCTTTTGCTTCTTTAGAGGATATGGTGTCTCGTGTGGCTGTTGTTTCGTTGTTAAGTTTGTTGGATCAAAACGATGAGACTATTAATGAGTGGGTTTCGACGGGTCAGCGTAAAACTGTGCGACGTGTGAAATCGTCTTCGAAACTAGATCGGGCTGAGGAACTTGATTATTCTCTGCGTGTTGGTGGTGTGTGCGTGGCCCGTTTGCAGCATTATGATGAGTTTGATTCAGTGTTGAAGTCTGCTCAGGTCAGTGGGTGGGATGAGTATGAGAATACGTTTGCTGATTGGCATGAAAGTCCTACGTTTGACACTGTGTTTGTTAATGATTCTGTGAACATGTCACCTGGGAAACTTGCAACCCAAGTGGCTCATGTCTTGGTGTCTCAATATCTGGATACAGGTATTGTGTTGTGTCGGGATGAGACTGTTGCTATTGAGTTTGTTTCTGAGGAGCAGGTGGAGCAGTGTCGTTGGGTGATTCGTGATAATGGTCATACTGAGGTGGAGCCGGGGACGGTGACGGTTGGGTTGACTTTGTAGAATTTTCATATATCATAGGTGTTGCTATTAGTCATCTAAAGGAGAGACACATGCAACACGAATCCTACATTGTCATTGAATCTAGCTCTGATCATATTCAAGCAACATTACGCCCTCTTGCAAAAAGCGACCTCCTATACGACCTTACTATGGAACGAGCCAAGATGTACCAGTCTTCCTCCGCCTTGCCTACGACCCTAAGAGATGCCTGGTACAGGAGAAAAATCAAGAAAGTCAACGCAATCCCAGAAAAGACTATTGTCGATGTGCGATTTCACACCCCTGGAAACAATCCTTCCAGCAAAACAATAGAAGCAGTTGCAAATCACCCGCTGACGAAGAATGATTTCCTCACGTTAATGAGATACGCTCCTGAACTCACGGGAAACGAGGTCGGAAACATCATCAGGAAACAATACAAATGCATCACAGCAGATGCCGTTGTACGAGGTGAAAAGATTTGGAAAAATACGCCCCTTGCCGGCACGTGTGCTGTTGATATTCAGAAAGAACTCGATTACAAATACAGCACAATACTTAAAGTGCTCAGCGAAGACCTCGGGTAGACTCAATAAGGCGAATTACGATCTCCGTAAGTTCTTGCGGTTCTAAATCGTCGATATTCTGGGAGTCAGGGAGCAGAGTTCCTTCCTCACTGTAATCGTATTCATAGCCGGTGCTATCTGGAATTTGCCACTGGTAAGCAACCCAATCAAGAAGATCGTGCAGGGACTGTGTTCCCTGTAGCTGTATCAGAGACTCGATAGCGTTTTGTGCTTTCTCCCTTTCCGTAAGCATACTGGATATGGAGCTAGGAGTCGCATCTGAGGGCAAATCTCTCCCTAGGTATGCTTCAATAAGTTCTGTAGCCACGCTGGGTTCCCAGTAGCAATACGCTAAATCCAGGGCTTCAATTGTAGTGAGAGTGTTTTCCTTGGCAAATGTGTAGAGGATGCGGTATTTTTCGCTGATATCCATGAATGTGTTCTCCCTATCGTATGGGTTTGTAATTTTGTCTCGGTGTCATGTAACTTATCATATATGTCCCAGATTAGGTTCATGCCTTAGTATCGCCTCTACTAAGCACGCGGCTACATCTCTCACAACAGTAATGTGGCTAGTGAACCACATGTTACATGCAGATCCAGACAGAATCTCATGATGAAATCTCCATCAATTGGGGGCTTACATAATCATGCAAGTAACCGGATACGAATGCACCTTCGTCAAATATGACAACCTAGACCTCTACATCCACTTTTAACGAGACGCTATAGCATTTTAGTGCTGTGCACTGCGGATTTGCATCAACACTAGAATGCATGTATAGTATTGTTTGTACGCCCTAGATTAGGTTCACGCCTCAGTACCGCCTCTGCTAAGCACGCGGCTGCACCTCTCACAACAGTGATGTGGCTGGGGCTACAAGTATATCTAATCATGGGTATGGTATTGTGGAAATGCTGTAACATTTAATGCATGAATCAAGAACGGAGAAAATAATGTGGGATGGCACCGGAACAAAAATAGAAGAAGGCTATGACCCTGACTTGCAAGTTGGTGTGACTGCAAAAGGAACACCGATTTTTGACGAAAAGCGAGGTCATTCAATAGAGCACACATTCGTAAAGGCAAACCCGAAAAATAACGCCGCATATGTGGAGAATTATTTGAAGCATAATGAACGTTTCCGCCACATCGTGGAACCAGCGGTTGAAGAGATGGAACGTGTTTGCCCTGGTTTTAATATTGATCAGATGAAGGAAAAATTTTCTTCTACTCGTTTCTATGTTTCCGTGCCAGAGGGGACGGATAGTGAGGTCGCTGCTCGTATTTTCAAGATGGCTCGTGACGTTGAGGTCGCGTGCGACAAGATTTTGCTTGGTTTAGTTTAGCCTGTTTGCTTGTGCCAGAATCTGCACTCTAGCTTCCAGAGCATGATGACACAAACTTTGCCAACCAGAATCTTTCGCTAAAGTTGGGACTGTTATATATTAAGAGCTTCCGCTTTGGATAAGTCTTTGATACTGAGTATCAACTATTCGAAGCGGAAGTCCTTAGAGGGAGTCAGTTTCTCTACTCTCCGTTCTTAAGCAGGAACTTGTTGTTGATTGCCTTGAAGTTGGCTCGGTCACCTAGTTCTGGGAAGGTTTCGTTGTTCTTGTTCCACCATACGACTCCTTCTGCAAGCACTTTGGGGTTTACGGTGGATTTCATGCCATCGACCTGTTCAACTGCTTGAGAGACAGTGGTTGGAAACTCGTAGTCGAGTACTGGTACAAGACGTGGAGCAATGACAGTCTTGTAGAATTCAGATTCGGGGTCGATGCCTTCGGTGTGGAAGATTCGAAGCTCCGGTCGGTCAAGCTTAAGTTTGTTGGACTGGATGTTTGGGCCTACAATTTCGCCTTGGATGACTTGACCAGGCCCCATGTTCTTATCGAGACCAAGTTCCTCAGCTACCTTCTGGAACGTACCCTTGGTGAGACGCTTCGTGACCTTGGGGCGCTTGAAGTTTTCGACACCTGCTGCGATAGCTTCGGCTTCTGCCTTGTCAGCTGCTTCTTTTTCTTCCGCGTGCTTCTTTTCAGATGCCTCAATATCCTCGTCAGTGAACCACTTCAGTTCGTTGTTTCGGGATGCGATACGAAGCTCACCCCAGTCTGTGGTAACGAAGGTGGCACTGGTTCCGTCGAGTTTCTCGGTTGCGTACCAGTCATCAGGGTTTAGTGATGCAAGGAACTCGTCGGTGAGGTTCTGGACACGCTCAGAGTCAGTTTTGCGGACTTGGATGGGGGCATCAGTGCTGGTTCCGATTACGATGCTTGGGAAGTCTCCCTTGATGTCAGCGGCCTTGAATGATGCGGGTGCTTCCCATTTGAAGACTCCGTTGGTTTTCATCCATGCTTCGATGTCTTCTGGGGTTGCGTCTTCGTCAAGACCGATAACGTTAAGGGGCATGACGGTGCCTTGGGAGTATTGTCCGCGAAGTTTCACAGTGCGAAGGACGTGGCCGTTGATTTCTTCGCCGGTGTAGGGGCTTTTGGCCTTTTTGGTGCCTCGTGCTACGTATTCTGCGAAGAGTGGGTTGGTTTCGGGCATGAAGGTGTCGATCTCGAAGTAGGCAACTTTGTCTCCTTCATTGTGGAGGTTTTTGGCTACGACGATGGGCCATCCGCCGATGGTTGCGAGTTCGATGCGGTCGGCTCCTTCGATGGGGGTAAGGGTGTCAATGGTTTTGATGGTGACGAGTTGTCGCATGTGTTTGCCTTTCGTATCAATGTTTAAATTGAATATAGCATGTTTGTTTTAGTTTGGCAAATAGTATGTTTTCTCATCTCAAAAAGTTTTCAACTTATTCTTCGTCTAGAAAATCTCGCAACGCCTGATCTGCCTTCTCATTCTTCTCACCGAGTTCCGCACGCTCATACATTGCAATAGCAGCCTTATCAACAGCTTCTGCCTCAAGAAGAAGTTCAGCAACTTTCCAAATCTTATCAATAGACTCTTCATCACCGGCCTTCTGCAACTCTTTAACAGGTGCAGTAAAACGGTACTCAACTAAGCCTGCAAACTCTGGGAAATTTTTTTCAAAAGGAACTTCTTTGGCCAGATTGCGTACAGCATCTTCAACCTCGTTCCAGATGAGACTATTGCTTCTCACATATGCTCTTCGTGCTTTCCGTGGCAAAATCCCAGTGGAAGGATAAGCAATAGAAGTTTGTACGGCACGAGTTCCGTCCTCGAAAAAGTCGAGTAAAAAGTAGTAGATTTTCCGTTTCATGTGTGTCCCTTTGACGTGTTTTCTTGTATATTCTCACAGATTGTAATGCAATAATCAAATATCATTTAGTTTGGGGGGGTTGCTAAGTGCATGTCCGTCGCAATGAAATATATGCTAGTTTTCATCGTCGCAATCAGGTATGATACTCACTATCTACAAAATCAAAAAGGAGAATATTATGGCAATGACAGTACAAGAACTCAAGAACCTACTGGACGAGTACACCGAATCCCTAGGTGTCGAACCAGATGAAGAAGTAAGAATCGCTCTCATGCAGTCGTATACCAATCTTTCAATTAGTATTGACGACGTTGACCAAGATGCAGATGGTGTTTTGCACATCTACACCGGATATGATGAGAAACGTCTAAACCAGAATTAACAAAAAAGGGATGCATATACTCTATGTACACAAATATTTCAGACCTTACCGGACACACAATAAGAGATATTCTTGAGCTCGATGAACTGCAAAATGGAGAAGGGTATCTTTGGGTGTATAACAGAAAACACATGTGTGTTCGGGTTCAAGATGATACGCAAGATTTAGTTATTTTCCAACATGTTGATGCGGATTGGATAGCGGAAAGAATCGGAAGACGCGTGACCGTAAGAGAAGTGAAAAATGCTGCATCTGAGGGAAGTGCATTTTCAGGGCTTGAGGTTTTTGAAACAGTAATTTCCGAAAATGATGATTCTTTCGAATTTGAAATCTACATCGACCCATCTCCATATTTAAATGAAACCGTGGAAGACTTCTTCTTACAGGGCGAAGGTGCTCGTGCTATTGATGCTTTAAATGCTTCGTTACTTGCTTTGCCGACTGGTTCTGACTATTTTAACGTCTGAAAATGTTTAGAGTTCGAAGGTGATTTCTTCTCCTACACTTGTAGAGACAAAGTATGCGTCTCTGTGGATGTGTGGGAGAATTTTTTGGCTAGAAACTCCTTCATATTCAGAGATAATGGTGTCTAATATGTGGCAGTTTTTCATTGTATTGCCGTCTTGAATACACTTCAGTAAGATAGATGATTGTATAGCCTTTTGCTACTTTTATCGTGGTCACTGTTATAGGGGCTAAAAGTTTTTGAGTCGGTCGCGATGAAGAATGATATCACTTAATTTTGACATGCTCTATACAAAAAGTATACTGAACACATGCAACACACAAACCACACCCCACCACCAATCATGTACCCATGCTCACCCACATCAAACATGCTACACGCACCCAACCAACCTGCTAAACACACAGCACCCTACCATCATTCAACACCAAACCCATATTACGCATCCATACCGCCACATCCTATGATTACATCCCAAGGATATATGCAAGGAAGAAAAAAGACACCCAAAGTCAGCACCGACACACTCTACATAATCCTTGCGATTCTATCTGTAATATGTCTAGGTCTTTCAACGTACATGTTTGCACAAGCTAACAAAAAGCCCGATATCCCGGAACCCACAGTAAGCCCTATTGCGGCACCTGCGACCCCAAAAACAGACTTTTATCAAACAGATGATGAGTCAGAAAAAGTTCAAATCTTCACCCCCGAACCACTCGGACTTCCGATGCCAGACACACTTTCTGAATTCACTAAACCTATAACCTACCTCCACTCGGGGGCACAAATTTCTATTCAAGGACCAGAAGAAGGAGGAAGTCTGTGCACTCTTACTGTTATTAACCCTAATTATGGAATCACTGCTGGGCATTGTGGAAATATTGGAGATGTTGTAAGAGCAATTAACAAGAACAATCAAGGTATCTATATTGGGAATGTTACCCACGATTTGTTGCCCGAGAACTATGACGATGAAATGAAAATTGATGGAAGTCTTGATGTTGCTGTTATCGCATTTACTCGGGATGTAGTTGGTTTTGCTGATGAGGTAAACTGGGAACTGCCCACTGTGGGTGATACTGTTTCAATTTTCGGGCAACGTAGCAAAGGAAGCCAAGGGCATGTGTTGAATCTTGACGGTGTTAAGGATTCAAAGGTTCCAAGTTTCACTACGGATGCTCTTGTGAGAAGTGGGGATTCTGGTGGCCCTGTGTATGATGAGAATGGTCGTATTGTGGGCATTGTGCAGTATTCTTTTGAGTCTGGTGTGTCTGGGGTTACTCCGATGAAGAATATTTGTGACCGTAGGATGCAAGGTGTTAGGTGTGATTTCGTGAAGTCTGTTATTCACGAGAATACTGATAATGTCCATTAGTCATGCTCGTAGTTGAGAAGGTGCGATTGTCCGAAACTTCGTTTCATAATGAGTCTTGCAGCTGTGTCTAATCGTTTTCCTCCTGTGGATGTGCATCCTGCTAGATCAATGAATGTTTCTATGTCAGCGTCGAAGCATTTGAATGCGGTGGCGAGTACGCAACCGTCTGTGTCTATTCCGACGATAGTTACTTTTGTGACGTTTTCGCTAGAAAGGGTTTGGAGGAAGGAGTTTGTTCCACCTGAATAGTTCAATGCTTTTTCGTATTTTGAGCCGAGTGAATTGACGAATATGGTGGATATGATGAGGTCATAAGTTTTGCTGTCTATAAGCCTATGTATATGGTCAATAGTTTCCTGACCAGCATTTTCCACGAATAATGATTGATCATCAATAATGATGAGTGCATGTTTGTCTTCCATAGAATCAAGTGTATCACCCTGCACTAACCCATATCATGCATCCATGCCTCCGCACCCCATGGTTGTGTTATAGGTATTATTTAATATTATCTTCCGTCTGGTGTTTCTGGTGTTACTCCGATGAAAAATATCTATGATATGCAGACTATGAGGGAAATGCCCCTTGTTGAAAATTACTTTGCGTTAAATTCGTATCTTTTACCGTTTGAGGGGTTTGGGAATTTAGAGTTTGTTTAGCAGTATCTTTTTGTTGTTTTGTGTGGGTTCTGTAGAAAAGGTGGTATGATTGCATAAAACTTTGTCTACTATTTTAGGAATTTGTCTTATGAACACTAAAAAACGTTTCACCACAGGTCTTGTTGGTGCTGCTGTGATGTGTGCGACGAACACGATTGTTGTACATGCTGAGGAAGCCTTACCGCCTTCTGTAAGTTCTTTTTCCAGTGAGGAAACTTCACCTCGTAACATTGGACTTAAAAATGCTTATGGAACTACGTTCAAGGATCGTGATGTGGAGTTTAAAACTTTTTCTTCGAGCATGTTGAAGAATTACGAATTTCCTAGTTCTGTTTCAGGGGCTGACTTTATGAGAACGGCACAGTATATTGAGGGTAAACAAGGTCCGTTAAATGTTGCTGATAAGAAAGATTACGTATTTGACACAACGAAACCTCCAGTAACTATAAAACCAGACCACCTTGATAGAAGATTTAACATAGTCCCGAGTGCTTTTGTTGACCCTTCTGGTAACGCTATTTTGAATATGTATCATCAAACTCCTAATATTCCTTCTGGGTTTGGTATTAAAGATGCTATAAAATTTGGTTGGACCGCTCCAGGTGAAAAAGAAGAGTCTCATTATGAGGGCACTGGTGAATATGATGAGGATGGGGATGAGATAACAGAAACCGTGTATGAGACGGTTGAAGATCCTGATAATCCTGTAATTTCGGAACCTGTTTTCTATTCTCGAACCTCACCTGGTTCTACGGGGATAGTGTTTAGGGAAACAAAGGGCACGTTTTATCAGAGTAAGAAAACTGGCATGTTTTATAACCCTGGTGGGCTTTTCTATTCAGCTCAGCAGGGCGATTGGAGGGGTAGAGGGAATTACTTGAGATTCTCTAGCCCTGCGTCGTATACTGTTTTTAATGCTGGTGTATCTGATGTGTTTAATGTTGGGGAAATAAAAGAGCTTGAATTTCCTGTCTCATCTTTTACTGAGGCTGAAGCGGGACATAATTATGAGTCTCTTCCTTTTGGTAACTATGACGTTCCTCCTCAGAGTGTGAAACTTACTATCGACCGTAGGCAGGAGTACAGTGTTCCACAGCGAGTTGAAACGAGTGATGGTGAGGTTGTGTATAGTGTTTCTGTGAAAAATGTGGGTAACGTTCCTGTAGGGGGGTACAAAATCACAGCCCCGGATGGCACGGTAGGTAAACTTGACGGAGGTAGAACTGTTCTTCAACCAGGAGAAGAAGGTACACTAATCGTGGCATACACCCCTAAGTCTAAGGACGAAAAAGTTAAGCTTAAGGTTGCAGTCGCGAACCAAAAAGAAAAAGAAATCGCAGCCTCTATCACACCCACATTCATATGACCTAGCATTTTGAAGTATAACGGTGCTGAAGTAGGAACCGAAAAATCCCATGTTCCTACAGTACAACCCGGTAAACAACTCGTGTTCACAGCGGACATTGAAGCACGTTTTGGAGACCCGGTAGATGGCATTGAAGTTATCTACCCAGACGGTACACGCAAAACTATTGAAAAGCACATAGAGGCAGTACCTGGACGCAAACAAACTGTCGCTATCCCCTACACGCCGAAACAAGGTGAAACAGAATTCACGTTGAAATTGGCATACGGCTCACAAGTATCCAACCCATACACTGTCAAGGTGCGATACGCCGACGAGAATACTCCTGCACCAAACCCCACGACCCGAGTATCCACACCAAAACCTGACACGCCAAAAGATTCCACGAAGAAGGAACTCATCGACCTTGGCACAATCACGGTAGATGGTGTGGTGGAAGCTGGTGCTACTATTGATTTGCCTATTGAACAGTTGAAAAACACCTCTAACACACCCTGGTCACACATCTACATTGTGAGTGAGGATGAAGAATATGTTTCCCCTCTGATACAAAAAGAGGGCGATGACGTAACTATCAAGGCAGGGGAGAACTTCCCTAAGGAACATAAGCTTCCGAAGTACAAGGTGGAAAGGGACAAGAGGAAAACAAAATACACTGTTTACACTGACCTAGTGAATCAAGTGCTTTATGATAATGCTGGAAGTGATCGGGTCAATGTGCTGAAAGATTTCGCAGTGCCTACGGCAACGTTTACACTTGACATCCCGAATATTGTCACTGAAAGACCTAATTTCTTCGGAAAGGTGGCAGTTACATCTGATGGTGTGAAAGCCACAGAAGTGATGAACATGTTTCCTAAAAGACCGGTGTGGCCTCAGTTCCTACTTCAAGATCCTGAGCAAGAACCTGTACCAGATCTGCAAATTGTCACAAAGGGAAAAACACACGACCTCAGCAAGATAGACGATAATGGGATCTATAAGTCTTCACAACTCCAGGTTTCCGCACCTGAAGGGAAAGAAGATGTCTTCGAGTACACGATTCGGTCTAGGAACAGTGATGTGACGTATAACTCCGGCAAAATTCAGGTCCGTAACGTTTTGCAGGACGATTCAAAGGTTCCTGAACTGAAATACCCAGGGACTCTTGATAGTAAGGGTAATGTTGTAGCAAGAACAGGAACCAGTATAGGGATAGAAATAGACAAGATACCTGCAAGTTCAAAAATTTATATGCTCGTCGATGAACAAGGAAAACCCTACTATCCCAACGGGGGGTCGGTTCAATATACTGTTAAGGAAACGGACTTTCAAACCCCGAAAACACTTTACGCTCTGGACAAGAACGATTTGGTCGTCGGGAAGTTTGTGTTGAAGTTCGACGAGAAATACAATAACTCGATGATTGAGCTAGTCGGTGACAATCTTCGCTCGGCGCACTTTGACGAGCAAATTGAACAGGAACTCATTGTTCACAATTACACAAAAAATACGTGGGATTCCGTAAATATCGAATACGACACTTTAGAGGCGAAAAATAAACGCACTAAAGCATTTAAAGTTGCTCTCGACACCCCACTGAAACCAGGGGAATCGACCCGTGTGAAGGTGAATTTTGTGCCTGAATACGAGGGGCTGGATACATACAAGGGACAGTTTAAGATAACGGACCCGTCTCGTGATGAAAAGCTTGATGTGTCTGACGAGATTATCTTTGACCTTAGTGTACGCACTCTGGCGGAAGGAGAAAACCCGTTTAACTTCCTCGAAGGCGAAAATAACACAATGACAGTGTTTTCGATTCGTGAACCCCGAAGGCACACTGTGAAAAGTGAGCTGGGGCGTTCCTTCACCCCACAAATCATCGATCCTTACGGCAACATCATAGAAAGAGAAGTCACGAACCATGTTAGTGATTCGAAGCCTGTAGGTAAGGTAGGAACGTTTTCATTTAAATACACCCCGACGGAAGAGGATATTGAGCGTGGATCAGCAACATTTAAGTTCCTCGACAAAGACACAGGTGAGGTTGTTGGGTCAAGCACGATTAATTACAAGACTGCCGTGGATTATGACAAGGTTATGAATGTTAATGTGAACGCTCGCTATCCAACGAATCGTGATGAGCCTGTACGTGTGCAAGTAGATCCTTCTCGTAGCTTGGCATACACGGTGCGGAACACAGGCTCTTTTCCTATGGTAAATGTTGAGGTTACTGATAAGCTCGTTGCTGGGGACGGGTCTGGTGAAGTGCTTGAGGTCGAGTTAGTTAAGCCTGATGGGTTCAATGGCACATTGCTACCTGGGGAGCGAAAAGTGTACACAGCTAAGTTACCTGATGGGCTGAGACCTGGGGTGGAGTATTTCACTTCTGCTGAGGCACTTGGTAATTTGCCGAAGCGTCCAGCCCGTGGTCGTGACTTTGATGGTGCACCGGACTACGGTGAGGATCGGTCATCTGTGCTGATCATTTCTCCGAGTGAGAATTTGAAGGGTAATGCTCATATAGTGGTGCAAGAAAATACTGTTCAGGAATATGAAACATACAAAAGGGCTTCCCGACCCGAAGACATTGTTGTGTTGCATGATGATACGGAAAACTTTGCACGTACCTATAAAAACCCTGATGGGACGATAGTGACTCTCTCCGCGACAGATGGTGTGACGATCAGGGTGAGTGATAAGCCTGATAGTGCTGTGTTCACCTACCGTCCAGGAAGTAAGTTCGTTAGGTATTACGAGGCTGGAAGCGATTTATATAAGGTTGTGGGGCCTGCCGACGCTGATCCGTTTGATTATGAAGCAGGGCCGAAGTTTATTGGTGAAAGTGTAGTACTTGCTAGTGGTATTAAACTTCAAAATGGTGATACTGTTCCGATGACGGGCCCTGATTCCCTTGTCAGGCTCACACCGTATCTTGCCCATAATGCTATTGACTTCTACCAGAATGTGACGGGTGCAAGTGAAAGGGAAGCTCGTATGCAAGCCTCGATGTTCTTCTTGCCTGCGTCGAGTTCTTCATTCTCGCTTAACGATGAGGGGAGTCTTGTTCTTTCGAAAGAGACTGTGAAGGCGAAGGGTGCTGGAACTTATGATGAGGAAGTTGAGGTGTTTGATTCAATAACGTATGAGGTGAAGAGGATTAAGGTTAATTACACTATTCACCCTGATGGTACGGCGGTAGTGAATTATATTGAGGCTCCTGAGGGTATGGATTTTGAAGTGACTTCAAATTCAGTGGATATTCAGGATTCGGGTTCGGCGGATCCGACTGTTGCTGTTTCCCCTGGTGGTGAGGGTAAGGGTGATGGTTCTGTTAGTGGTGCTGAGGGTGCGGTCCAAAGACAGGGCCGGGACAGCGTGAATGCTGTTGGGCATCAAGACACTGATACCAAGGATGCGGATGCTGTGGAATCAAACGAGGAACGTGGTCGTGGAATACTTGCAGTTACTGGTGTTCCTGCCGGTTTGGTTGCGACTGTGCTTCTTGCTTTGATGTCTCTGTTAGGTGCGTTGGTGGTTGTGCGTCGTGGTAGGACTGGTAAAGGTGAGTAGTTTCTAATTTTTGGGAGGTATTGCTCTCTTCTTCTTGGTTTTAAGGAGGAGAGGGCTTCATTTTTCAGGTAGGTCTGATGTATTCAGTGTTGAGGTAATCCCTCATTATCATTGTTGACAATGTTCTTATTTTAAGATACCTTGTATCCATGAATGCAACCTTACCCAAATCCTCGCACTTGAAACTCAGCACAGACACCCTTTACATTGTCCTTTCTGTACTTTGCCTCATGTGTCTTGGTCTTTCAACCTATCTTTACCTCGAAGCAGGCCGTCTCACACATGACGCAAAAACATGGCACCACCAGCAGCAAAAACAAACTTTCACCTGACCGATGATGTGTCAGAGAAAGTGGAATCCTTCGCATTACTGTCCGCTCAAATCCCAGCCCCACAAGCCAGCTATGAACAAATACCGGAACAGGATATTTGTACATTCAGGTGCTGAACTTGCCATCACGTGACCCACTGGTGACGTGAGCACCTGCACTTTGACCGTACTGGGGTTGTATTTATCTTTGAAGTCGTAAGACCCCCATCTCAACGCGAGACGTTAGTCGAGCGTAGGTGGAGAGTAGTTCACTTTGAGAAGGGGTGACCGTGATGCACTGCCGTCTCAAGGTTCAAGACATTTTACTGATTAAATTGGGTCGTATTTTCTTCTCGTGAAAAGGTGTGGTGGTGTAAGATGATGTATGCGGGAAGATAAAATCCTTTCGAACTTATTTTTCCGTGGTTCGGAGAACATGTCATCATCATGGTGGTGTGGTGGCATGTATTAAGACCCCTCCTTGTGGTTTGGGTGGAGGGGTCTTATTCCGACCTAGTGCAAAGTCTCACTGTTGATGGTCAGTGAGGCTTTGTCTTATTTCTAGAGGTCTAGATTAGTTGACTTCTTCTTCTTTGAGGTCGAGTTCTTCTAGGTTATCTACATCAACATCGGGATCAATTTCTGTGCTTGTATCCTTCGCAGGTTTGTTTTCATCCCTAGCGTCTACTTTTTTATTTTGTTTTTCTTCTGCACTGTGAACAGTCAAAGGAATCAATGTTTCTTCCTCAGATTCAAGTGCTTCATCTTGGACAACAAGGGGGATTTCAATAACAATTTGACTCTTCTCGGTATCCAAATGTGCCTGAATGTTGTCAACGTCGATATCACGATGTGTGGTTCTTGCATGTCGGTACGACTCGACGGAACCGTTTTCGTGTTCCTTTTCGATTTCAACAATGAGTGTCTTATTGCTGTTTGTCACATCAATAGATACGTTGTCTTGTGTGACACCTTCTGGAACGTTAATGATATAGGTCACATTATCTTCATCTGAGGAAACAATGTTATCGAATGGGGTGTTGTCCATTTCTTTAAGACGATTGTAAATAGTGCTGTTTGTTGCAGCTTTATTAAGAAGTTCAGCAGTTCTGTTTAGGTCATTGAAGAAAACAGTAAGTGGGTCCTGTTGCTTGCGACGCGATTCAGTGCGGCGGGGGAAAGTGTTAGGGCGACCGTTTTCGTTATAATATGGGAAAAAGAGTGACATGTGTTGAAAATTTTCCTTTCGTGATTGGGTTGTACTCTTTTCAACACATGCCTTAAGGTTTTTATTCCACCTGGTCAGTGGGCTGGACGAGGTTTGTCATAATAGTCCCACCCTGAAGGCAGTGCCACTAGGCAGTCGTGCAAAGTGTCTAAGATATGAGCTCCGGGTCCTGAGTAGAAGAACTCGTGCACTGTCTGTGTACTGTCCTTATCTACAATCCAGTGAACAGCGAAAGCAGGCTTATCGAAGTCCAGGTTAATGAAGTAGGGAAAGGGTGAGATTTCTTCAAGGGTTGTTTTCTTGTCCGCTTCCGCACATGCTTCGTGGTAGTGATCGAATTCGATATGGGTTCCTGATTTTCGTTCTGCACGTTCAGGGTCGATTGTTTTATAAATGACAATTTTTCCTGTTTCTGGGTTCACAGATTTGACGTAAGTGTCTTTGTTGTCGATCACTTTGTACGGTTTGGCTAGATCTGTGAGTGCAGAGACAGGCTTGTCGCGTAGTGTTTCGATGTTTTCCATGTTGCTTCTTATTAGTTCCAATTATTGTTGAGTTGTGTCATGAGATTGATTGAATCATCCGCGTTGAAACCCCAAAGGTTACGTTTCGCGAAATCGATTGCTTCATTCTTGGAGTGGATTTCCGTCCAGTCGCTCAAATCGTTCATGCCTTCAAAGGGCGTTGGGCATGAACAACCTGAATCATGTCCTGCGAAGTATTTTCCGGTGTCTGGGTCTTTGAGGATGATGACAGTGTCGAAGTCGTAGCCCCCTGAGGTGTCGATCCATGCGATCTCGGTGAGTTCTTTGTTGCTGACTATCATGTTCTCTCCTTTTGGTAGTGGTTATTCTGTTCGAGCATTTTTTGCAGTTTCATATAGTTCCCAAGCAGCGTTCTCGATTTCTTGAATAGTCTCCTGCGATTCCACAGTACCACCAGATTCCAAAATGATACGTATTGGGTGCTCTAGGTCTTCATTGAAAGCATAAATGAGGTCTTCTGGGTTTGCTGGGTGCTCCCAGTTGACGGTTTCACCATCTATTGTCCACATAATGCTGTCGATACTTCTTCGACCACTGCTTTTGTATAGATCAACCTTTTTAGGGATTCCTTTTGTTCGCTCTGCTTCTAAAAGTTCTTCTCCTGCTTTCTCGAAGATATGGTCTGCAACAATTTTGTTTCGGCTGTGGTATCTTGTCATGCCTATAACTGTACCAGACTAGGTTGCTATGGCTTGACTTTGTCCCATATTTTTTCGTCAATGTTTGAACCACCGATTCCCTTCGCCATGATGAATGACTTAAGTGGGTGGTTGAGTTTGGTGTTGACCCAGATCGCTCGGTCTTTACGTTCCCCATCGGGGATTTGTGCAATAAGTTCATCTACTTCTTTAACGAGGGTGTTGAACTTGTTTTCCAAATCCTGTTTCATCATTTTTGCTTCGTCGTGGAATTCATCGGGTAGCACTGCAAGCATTTCGGTGAAAGAGTTCGTTTTAAGTGCTTCCCAGACTTTCTTTTCCGAGAACATGAACTTAGCTCGGTGGAGTTGCAGGTACTTAGGGTATTTGATTTTGACCATGAGGCCGGAGTCAAGGCGGATGACGAATCCTTCGGTGCCATCTTCTGGGTCAGGGGTGTTAAGGGCATCTCGGATGGTTCCTCGTTTCATTTCGACTCGCGGTCCTGCGTAGTTGAATTTGTCGGGGTGGATCCAGTATCCGTTGGTGTCTGCTCCGCCGAGCAGGTAGAGGTCATCGGTGTTGCCGTAGTTGGTGACGATTTTGTTTTCGGGGTAGATGATTTCTACGAGCATGGTTTTACCGGGGGTGAATTCGGTGTTGGCGTAGCGTTCGTTCATGACGTTTGTGGCGTGAATTGCTTGGTCTGAGGTGAGGGAGCCTGCGGTGGATACTCGCCAGGTGCCGTTGTGTTTGTAGGCGAGGCCGAGGGATCCGTCGAGTTTGTCCATGATGAGGCCTGGTTCGTCGAGGTTGATTTCGACGCCGAAGTTTTGTACTTCGCTGAGGTTGAAGAATTTGTTGTAGCCTCGTGCGATGATGGTGTTTGTTTCGTCGGTGACGAGTCCTCGGGTTCGGCAGGTGGTGTTGTTCCAGTTGCGGAGTGCTCCTGCGAGTTTGGAGTATTTGTAGTTGGTGAGACCGTCTGGGGTGGGGGTGGTTTTGTCGATGTTTTTGTTGTTGATTTCGTGTTGGAGGTTTTCGAGGTTGAGCTTGTCTGCGAGGTTGGGGGTTCCGTATTCGATGGTGCCGTGGTTGAGGGTGGGGATGAGTGCGGCGAGGTTGGTGTTTTCGTTCATGGGTTTTATTATAAAGGGTAGTTTGAGTTTGTCAAGTGATGGTTCGCAAAACACATATTGACAAAGATAACGAACGGGGTATAATGGGAGGCATGAACAAGAACACACTTATTATCTACCGTGGTCTGCCCGCATCCGGCAAAAGCACTGCAGCTGAAAACTGGGTAGCAGAAGATCCCGAAACCCGTATCGAAATCAACCGCGACAACACCCGAAACCTCATCGGGATTAAAGGACGCATTGGAAATCGCGAACAAGAAGAACTTGTGACCAAAATCAACAACACTATCCTTGAAGACGCATTCTCCTCCCATAAAGACATTGTCGTATCCGACACCAATCTCAGAGCAAAAAACGTCAAAGAACTCATCAAAAAAGCAAAAAACGCAAACTACAATGTAGAAATCAAAGACTTCAATAACATTGACGTTGAAGAACTCATCCGCCGAGATTCGCTCAGAGACAACGGAGTGGGAGAAGAAGTTCTCCGTGACATGTGGAATCGTTTCCCCTACTCTAAATGGATGTCTCTTAAAGAACTTGAAAAGTCCATTGATTCCACCGGAAACAAAGACACGAGGCAACCGTACAAAAACAACCCTGATTTACCGCACGGTGTTTTGGTAGATATTGATGGCACTCTTGCTCACCATGAAAACATTCGTGACCCGTATGATTTTAGTAGGGTATCTGAGGATATTCCCGATAATACAGTTATCGATGTTGTGAACATGCTTTATGGCGCTGGGAAACGTATCATTGTCATGTCGGGCCGTTCAGATAGTTGCAAGGCTGATACGATAGCGTGGCTCAAGACTCACGGGGTGAAATTCCATGAGATGCACATGCGTCGTAATGGAGATACTCGTGCTGATTGGCTTATCAAGGATGAGCTTGTGCGAGATTTCATTGAAGACAATTACTTTATTGAGTTTTGCCTTGACGATAGGAACCAAGTGGTGGATCATCATAGGGAAATGGGCTACAAGGTGTTCCAAGTACAGCCTGGTGATTTTTAAAGAGAATATTCCATCGTAGAAGCTGTCAGAAGCATTGACGAATTTTATTTTTGAAGTCGTAAATCTTCCACCTCAACGCGAGCGCTAGGGGGTGTAGGTGGAAGATCAGTTCACTTAAAGAAAGAAACTACTTCTTTCTTCTGGTGACAAAAACAGCAGCACCTATCAAGAGACCAGCAATACCAACAAGACCCGCAACATTCACGCCTGTAGAAGCAAGAATACGAGACGCAGTAGCGTTAGGAGATTGAGGTGTGGATTCCACGATCATAACATCTTCTGGTTTCATATCTTCTGTTGGTGTGTCAGGCGCAGTTACAATAGTAGAGTTATCGTCACGAGGTGTTTCAGCCACAATTACCGACTCATCAGGCTTCGTTTCGACCACAGTGGTTTTCTCGCCTGGAACCTTCACGGTTTCGGTGACCTTCTCTGGGGTCGCAGTCACCGTCACCGGTTCCTGCTTCTCCGTCTCAGTCACCGTCACAGGAGGCAATTTCACAATCTCCGTCTTGTTCTCAACCACGGTGGTTGGAACCTGCTCAGTCACCGTCTTCTGCGGCAACGTAGTGGTCTCAGTGACCTGCTTGGGTGTCTCTGTAACCGTCACCTGTGGAACGGTTACCGTCGAAGTCTTGGTGGAGACCTTCGGTGTCTCCGTAACCGTCACCTGCGGAGCAGTCACTGTCGAGGTCTCGGTAGAAGCCTTCGGAGTCTCGGTCACCGTCTCCTTCTCCGGGGTGTGAGTGACCGTCTCGACCTTCGGTGTCTCCGTTACGGTTTCCTTCTCCGGGGTGTACGTGACAGTTTCTGTCTTCGGAGTTTCGGTCACCGTTTCCTTCTGCGGAATCTCCGTGACAGTCTCAGTCTCCTTCTCAGGGGTGAGTGTGACCGTCTCGCGCTGTGGGGTTTCCGTGACAGTCTCAGTCTCCTTCTCAGGGGTGAGTGTGACCGTTTCGCGCTGCGGGGTTTCCGTTACGGTTTCCGTCTGCGGGGTTTCCGTCACGGTGGTCGTTGCGGACTCCGTAGTTGTCATCGTCGTGGTCTCCGTCTTCGGAGCCTCAGTCACAGTCGTCACTGGAGGGGTGACAGTAGTGGTTACGGTAGATGGCAGCGTCACGGTCGTGGTAGCCGACTCGGTGATCGTAGTTGTCGTGGTCTCCGTTTTCGGAGCCTTAGTCACAGTCGTTACTGGAGGGGTGACAGTAGTGGTCACGGTAGACGGTGGCATCACGGTCGTTGTCGGTGGTGGCGTGATGTCTGATGAGTGGTATTGTGCGACTACCTCAATTCGCGCGTCAGCAGGAACATCCTTTACAATGGTAGTTTCACCATCTAGTTGAACAGTGCGAAGAACTTTACCGTCCTCGTTGTCCACGATCTTGTACACACCGCCGTAATAGGTAAACCCATCCTTAGCTGTCTGCGTGATCTTAATATCAACTGTGGATGTTCGAAGATCGTCACCAGTTTTATCATTAAACTCGAATGGGAATAGCCAGAGAGCGTTAGGAGTAGTTCTTCTAGCATCGCCATCTATTGTTACGTTATCGTGTTTAGAATTGATGACTTCTGTGGTGAATTGCCAGCCTGGTGATGATGGGTCAGTGATTATTCCTTCGCCGTCAATGATTTGAGCACGTGCGTCTACTTGCGTACCACAGGTCACATTCGTACTTGCGTGTACCAGCATGGAAGAAAGCTCATCCCACGTACCTAGGTACCAGTCACTATTTTCTTCTAAGCCGGACAGCGGAAGAAGATTAGACAATCCACTAATTGGATCACCTTGTAATTCTGGACCAACGCCCATGCTGACAATGCGAGAACCTTGCTGTTTAATATTGTTAGCTACTCGTTGTGCAGCCTGCATGAAACCAATATTTTCTGTAGAAACTTTCTCGTTCGGGAAACCGTCACTAATGAACACAACCATGTCATAACGAGGTTTTCCGTTAGTAATCGTGTTGTTATCTCGAACGTTGATTAATCCAGACTCCCAGTTCGTGCTACCTTTAATAGCGAAGTGTTCGTTCAAGGAATCCTTCACTTGCTGTTTGGAATTGTCTGTAACAAGTACTGGGTTTGGTTTAGATAAGTGCCGGGGAGCATTCGCATTAATAGAGAAGTCGAATGATGCTATCGAGATACCTTTGTCACTCACAGCGTCAACGAAATCACTAGTTGCTTGTTTGTATCCGTCGATGCCTTCTTGTCCGATTGAATTTGAAGTATCGAAAACGAGTGCGACGTTTAATGGTTGACGGGTACAACGAGTAACTTGGGAGATCTGTGGGTTGGATTTAGCGTCTTTCATTGGTTTCCAAGTGTTCCAGTCAGGGAGCTTGGTCAACTGGTTATCCTCGAACGCTCTAGCGTCAATTGTGGTGATATTCCCCCAGGACTCAGGGAGCGTCATCAACTGGTTGTTAAAGAAGGCGAGACTACCAATCGTGGTGATATTCCCCCAGGACCCAGGGAGCTGGGTTAGATCGTTGCTAGAGAACGCGAGTTTACCAATCGTGGTGATATTCCCCCAGGACCCAGGGAGCTGGGTTAGATCGTTGCTAAGGAACGCGAGTTCACCAATCGTGGTGATATTCCCCCAGGACCCAGGGAGCTGGGTTAACTTGTTCTTATAGAACGCTCGATAACCAATCGCGGTGACTTTTTTACCGTTAATCTCTAACGGGAAATCAGGGAGTACACCACCATTAGCTTGTACTTTCGTCATGCCATCAAGACTCAATCCATCGAGCTGGATATGGTCACCCATGTCCGTGTACGTATAATCCTGGTACACAGCAGCTTCCGCTTGAGCAGCGAACTCAGGAACCGTCACTGGAAGCAGGGCAACGGTGCCGGTGGCAAAAGACAGTGCACACAAGGATGCGAGTGCACGACGTTTGAGTGTATGTTGTGGTGTGGACATGTGTTAAGAGACCTCCAGTGGGTTAAGGGTGGGTGCGATATTGTAGATATGCACATTGCGTACAATGTGTACTAGTATACATGCATTGGAGTAAAATGAAGGCTGACAAGATTTTTTTGTCGGCGAGAAGTAGTATCAGGTTTAGTACCCTTTATATTGTGTAGACCGTGCCTCATAGAAAGCACTCAGCCCTTCGCCTGTTTCTGTTACACCATACGATTCTTTAAGGTAGTTCACGACTGCGCAGGCTTGAGCTAATGGATCATAGACACTTGTTGACGTTCCTGGTTCGTGGTACGCGGCGAATGTTTGAGGGATCATTTGAAATATGCCACGAGATGCTTGCCCTTTATGTCCGTCAGCAACAATAGCCCCAATATTGTTACTGTCCCAAGTATTAATTGCCGACGGCACAAGATTCGATTCATTTTCCGCGATGAGAGTAAGAACCTGAGCCCATTGGGTTCTCAACGTGGGGTCAGTGATTCCGTGGGTGTCTAGGGCGGTGGATATGACACTGGCGAGTTCGTTTGTGCTCAGTGCTCCTTTTTCTGGGGTTTCGTATGTGACCTGTGAGACACTTAGTGCATCAAGGTTACTAATGTCACCTACGAGGTTGTGTGCCTTGGGTAGCCCGTCTGAGGTGGAGAAGTTTTCGAGGAAATCTTTGAAGTCCCCAAGGTTTGAATCTCTAAACCCTGCGTATCTTGGGTCTACCATATCATCAACCATGACTCCGAGGGGGATGTTGTCGGTGCGGAGTTTCGCGTATGTTTCTACTGCTGGTTTTGTGGAATCAGTGAGAGGGTTTGCTTTATCGAAAAAGCCTCTGAGTGAGTCAAGAATGTCACCAGCTTGGATGATGATGTCGTGGTCTGTGAGTAGCTGAAGATAGTTGTGTAGCATTGTTTAACCTAGGTTGAATTTTCAAAAAAAATGTCTGATACAGTGTATCATCTTTTTGTTTTTATTGCTACACGTTTTGGATGATGGTTAATTTCTATTCGAAACTTCTTTTGATTTCGAGTTTTTCCGCCAAGATTTCTGTGATGAGTTCGGTAAGGCTCATATCGATGTATGCACCGATATTCGTGTATTCTCCACAGGCACAGTTATATCCTGTGATTTGCATGATTGGGTGGTCTTTGATGGTGTGGATGTAGTTGTTTTCATCGTCGAGAATGGTGTTTTCCTCGTCGTAAGTGATTTCTTCGATGTCTGGTGCGATGGGCGAGAGAGTGCAGTTTTCTTTTGTTTTTGCATTAAAATGCTTGTCAAACTGGTATTTTGAACCTGCATTGTGATAAAGGCAGTATTCGGCCCCTGAGATGCTCCAATATGATTTTTCGGCGTGGAAGATGGTTCCGTATTTTTCGACGTATTCGATGAGGTCTTTTTTGGTGATGTTCATGGTGGCTCCTTCTATATCAACCACCATGATATCAGTTTTACAAAAATGTGTCAAGAATGATTATTCACGGAACACATCCGCACCCTCATCCGCTAACAAATCAGAAGCATCAACATCCTCATCCTCAAAATACCTGTCAGCAAACTCCCCCATCTCACAATGAGCAATAATAAACGCCTCCCCAGAATCATTGTACACAACCTGAGCTTTATCCCACTGCTCAGTTTCAATTTCCCCACAACCAAAACTATCAGCATTCTCAATCATCAATTCCGCCTCACGAACAGAACCAGTCAACTCGCTTACCCCACGCTCAACCTGCGAAATAAGTTCCTCCGCAGAAAGTGACTTCGTCAACGGCTCAGGCCCCATAAGACTTGACCAAACAACATACTTGTCCTCATCCCTTCGAGGTTTAAACAAAACAGGCATGAGTTACCTCTTTCCCCTTCTAAGCCCTAGCCCTCATACGAGCAATAAGCCACGTAAGCTCTGATTTTGTTAAAGTTGACGGATCAAAATCAGCCTCGCAATTATGCAACGCATCAAGTACATCATCTGCAATACCAAACGCCTGATACTTATCCATATCTAATTCAACTTGCGTAACGGTATTTGCAACAGACACATAGACATACACGTTCAAATTCCCATGCACGCCTAAATCAATAGTTTCTAAAATCTGCTCATCTGTCAAAACAGCCACAGCAGAAATAACATCCGCTTTACGAGTTACAGTATTAGAAATCATTAGTCCACTCTCTGAACATCGAAGAAATCGTCAATGAGCTCAACAACCTGCTCATCTTTAGCATCAAAATCTCCACCTGCAACAGCTTCAATCGCTTCATCCTCTGTATCAACACCATTTACAGTGTAGGTGATATCAACAATTGCTCTTTTTGTCACTTCGTACAATGCCATTTTTACTCCTTAAGATTTGCTTCTTCTTAGCACGAAATCATCACTGTATGGTGAAAGGTCGGAAAAGACAAGGTCTGCAACATAATTGTATTCATCGTCTTCACTCAAGTCCTCCAAATCGTCTTCGTCAACATCGATTTGGTAGAGGATTACAAATTTGTCATCGCCTTTTTCCTCATTGAGTTGTTCAAAGTGATTAATTGCAGTTTCTACCTCGAACCCGTGATATATGCCTTTTACCGATTCGTCTTCTGTTGCGTATTCTACTGTTATATAAATGTTAGTCATGGGTGTAACTTTAGCAATTAAGAGTGTTACATTTCAATATTTGGGGTTAATGTTTTGTTCTAAACCCAGTGTAGGGCGATGTCGACACAAACTAGCAATGTCAAAGCCCCCATGAGTACATAGGATGCGATATGGATTGATTTATATGCATCGATGTCTTCTTCGTCACGAGGTTCAATCATTATTACACGCTCCTTTCGTAGAGTGCAGTTTCTTCAGCATTGATAACTATAACGTTTTGTTCAAAGTAGAAATCAAGGTCGGTGGTGTCTGGATTTGGTATTTCTACTTCAAAAATTTTAAAAGTATGGCCCATGTAGGTGTCAGTATTCTCGAATTCCTCTGCAAGTTTTCGTGTAGTTTCAGCGAACTCAAACGAGTAATCGTAGTGGGCTAAAGTTCCTTGGTCATTAACTGCTACAAGCAAATAAGCAATATCATCCATTCACTATCCTTTCTAAACGGTCTATTTCCCTACGAGATAAGCAACAAAAAGCAAACCTGCAACAAGTAACAAAGGTGCAACGAGCCATATAAGAAAAACGAACAGTCGCAAAACAATAGGCAAAACAATGAATACTGCAATAAGGAAAAATACTAAACCAAGAGTTATTTTTGCAGTACCGTTAATCTTCTGGATTTCCTTCCCCTCATTCTGTTCAGAGGTATTCTCCATAGGTTGTGAAAGAAGATTCGACAAATGTTGCGTCGCCATGTCAATATCGTAGCTGGGAGTGTCGTATCCTGCCACTATAGGGGCGTTTTCCCATTTCCCCTCAGCATCATAAGAACCCACAAGCCATTTATCATCTGACGATAATGTGTCTTTAATCAGCATATACATAGAGATTTCCTTATTCAACAAGCTCTAATGCTTCATTATGCAAGACGAAAGCTGCTGTTCTCAACGTTTCGTTATCAACACCTACTTCATCCCATGTCTCCAACAAAGCATCAGGTTTCACCTCTGCAATTATTTGAGCATGTTCAGCAACATCATCTGGAACACTTGCAGCAATGTCATTTGCGTCAAAAAGTTTCGACCACACTGGTTTCTTACCAATTTTATGCATGGAGAGCACATCAATGAAAGCAAGAGACGCAAGGACAAGCATAGTGGCTTCTGGCTTGTCATAAGCGTTATTGCGTGCGATATTTGCCATTTCTAGGAATGACTCGCCCCTATAGAAGCGTGATTCTGACTCTTCAGATGTGTACGTTTCAAATTGAGTCATAATTATTCCTTCCTTAGCTACCGAGAAACTGTCCAGGAAAAGGATGCGTTGCCCATTCCTCCCCGCAGAGCCAGCCACTGTCACCTGATTCTACTCCTAGTTGGTTATCGGAGGATGGAGGTAGGTCAGAATCCCATACATCAACTTTTTGGACAGGTAGGTATGGGGCGTGCCCGGTTTCTGGGTCGCTGCCTTCGATGAATGCGGGGAAGTCTCCTGGCCATTTCTTTAGTTCGTTGATGAGTTCTGCTACAGACAGGCCGGTTCCTTCGTAGCTAGAGTAAATGATAGGTGGGTTTGTCGTCCCAATTTCAGATTGTGGGTCGTAGAGATCTACTTTTGTGGCAGGTGTGTAGTTAAACCCTCCCCCGGACCGGTAGGCGGTGTGGATTTTTTCGTTGCCGCCCCATTGTTCGAGTTGCTGGATGAGTTGTTCGTTGGTTAGTGTGATTCGCATGTGTTCAGTGTACCATTTGTGATGGTGATTAGTCGAGATAGATAAGAGAATGAGGTTTTGATGTTAATATTTGTGCTGGTTAAGCAGACTCTTGACACGGGCGTGCTGGAATTTGAGTGGTTTGAGAACGAAAAAGATGCCGTTGGTGCGTTCAACGAGTTCATCGTGTCATCAGAGAGAAAAACAAACAATTGCAAACTTTTAGAGACAACAGTCCCTAGTGAAAATGTTGAAAAGCATGTTCAAGATAATTTAGAAACCATATATAATCAGCAAAAGCCACTTCTCCGGCTTATATATAAGGAAAGGAACAGAAATGACACAACTAGAAGGTAGAATAGAAGAAATTTACGCCGATGCCTATTTCATCAATGAACCAGGCACATACTTCGACACTGGTCTTATCTCAGGAGAAAATCTTGCCAATTACGCTAGAGAAGTGCTGTTTTCTCCACGAAACAGGGTCATTATCTCCCATTTCGGGGACATAGTTGAAGTGTACTATGACAAATCGCACAATAGTCCTGCGGGAAGCTACGTGGTTCATGGAACCTTTAAGTCATTGGTGAATGATGAGATTGAGGATATCATTGATGCTCACCCAGGACTGTTTTTAGATGCGGGTGAGGGAGATAATCTTCGTGTCATTGTTAATGACTTGCAGGATTCTGGTCGGATTACAGAGACTTTTGGTGAGGAAACAGGGGAAGAAACGATTTGGCAAAAGGCTAAGAATTTTGCTGGTCAGTTGTTTAGAAATTAGACTTTTCCTAGATTAGTGGTGGCGTGAGTTCCCATACGCCGTTATTTTTCTTGAATGTGATAGTAGTATCTGTGACTTCTTGAACAGCATGTGTGTTTTCTGTGTCACACATTTTGAGAATGAACTTGTTGTACTCTTCTACTTTTGCTGAACTATTTTCATAGGTTGTGATAATCCAGTTTTTGTGATCATCTCTCAAATGGCCTAGTTTAAGGTCATGGGTTCCGATAACATCACCCAATATGGTTTCGTTATTCGTACAGGAAACGTATACCGATTCTGCTGCTTCTGGATACAATTGTCTAGTATCTAACTTAACAACTGATTCTCCAGAGTTTTCTAACGTAATGAAAAGATGTGAATCACTTATAGAGCATCCCGACAATAGTGCTACATTTGCTAAAGCAACCACATATAGAATCTTTCTCATAATCAGCCATATTACCTTAAATTGAAAAAGGGAAGTAATCACATGTGGCAGATTAGGAAAGGGATGCTAACCAGAAAAACGCAATTACAGCGAAAGATACCACAGAAACAACACCGACTGCTATTGCTACTGTTTTTGCTGATTGTTTTTCTTTAATATTCGGTTGAGTTGCATCAGGTTTCGGTATCTCATTTTTGGGTATTGCATTTATTTGGGTCTTATCTAAAGATGTTTTAGGAATTAGTTGTGCAGAAGGCGTTTCAGGAAGCTCATTTTCCCTCAATGAGTGAGTGTATGTCCCACCTTTTCTATCTGTTGATTCGATAGTGATTGAATCAATTTTAGTATCTGCTAAAGCATACGAAAGTTTCCGTTCATTTGTTTTCTCTAGTTCCCCGCCAATAGTGACCTTGTCCATTGTTATTTGTGAAGGCGTTTTAATAATGAGGTCGAATGTTTCAACATCGATCCCTGTATTTTCAAGAAGAAGTGTTAGCATATTTGTTTCTTGATTTTTCGAAAGCTGTACATCCTTAATTTTCGACTTCGGGGAAGTACTCTCTTTGGAAATTAGGTACTGCTGCCTATCAGATGCAGTTTTAGAAAGTTCAATATCTCCTAGACTAAGGTCTGCTCCAACAGCAACATTTCCCTTTCCTTTCATTGGATTGTTAAAGACAAGACTTTCCCAATCAGAAGGAACATAAATTGTATTACCAGAGTTGTTAACAGCCGTGTAAGGAGTTTCTGAATAATTGAACACGTCCCACTGGTACTGGTAATTCATCACTGATACATACTCTGGGTTTCTGTTTTTAACTGCAAGTGTCTTAGTGTATTGGTCAGGACCTGAGTGACGCAGACCGAGATTATGACCTAGTTCATGCAAAATAGTGTTGCGAAGTTCTTGCTGTGTTGTCATACGTGAATTGTTCGCTACGAAAAAGGAGTTTCCGTTGACCATGCCTATTCCTGATGAGTAGTCATTGGGAGTTATTTGGTCACCTATGACACAGACATGGAATACTTTTTGTCTCTCCCCTAGAAGGAGGTCTGAAGTGTCGATAAGGTTTTGTGAATCTGTCTTTGTACTATCGAAGTAGTATTTTTGGTAGTCGAGTGTTTCTCCGCCGTATCTTGTGGTGTAGTTGGGGATGTTGGTGTATGTTTCTCCTGCGTCGATAAAAAGGTTGATATTGTTTTTTGAGAAAAGGTCAACAAGGTCAGTGAATGTGTTCGTTTCGGGGCGGTAAGTTTTTGTGTTTGCTGTTTGACATTGTTGTGCTCGGGTGATTTCTGGGTCGTCACAGCCGAGTGTTTTCCATTCTGATTTCATCCAGTTAACTTGTAGGTAGAGGTCTTGCTTTTCTGGGGTTGCTCCCCAGTGTTGTAGTGGTACTTGTGTGCCGTTTTTAAGCGTAATGCCTTGTGTTTCCCATTCGTCGGGGATTCCGTCATTGTCTGTGTCTCCGGGGTTGGATGCGTGTTCTGTGTTGATGTCTTTGGTTTCGTGGTGCGGGTTTTCGACATCTTTGCCTTCGCCCGGTGGTGTGTGCTTTTGGGTGGTGTTTGTTGTGCGGGTTGTTCCTGGGGTGGTCTGTAGTGTGATGGGGATGTTTGGGTGGGTGTCGTTTTCTACTTCTTGCTTTTGCGTGAGATTAACTTCTGGCAGGGTGGGTTGTATTGGGGTTGTTTCTTGTTCGGGTTCGGCAGGTGTGTAGATGTCTTGTGGCTCGTTTTGAGTGGTCAAGTCGTTTGATGCAGTTGGGTCGGGTTCATTTTCTGATGAGTAGGTTCCTGATGTGGTTTCGGTTTCTTGTGTTTCTATAGCAGTGTAGGTGGGTTGTGGTTCGTTTTCTTGAGCTGTTGCTATGGGTGCGAGGGTGATGCTTGCAGTAAGTGTGGTGCATAGAAAGATATTTCTAAAATGTTTGTTAGTCATAATGATTCGTTTCTTCACATATTGTTGATTTGTCAAGAAGATCTATTTTATTGATTTGGAAATGTAAATGCTATACGTTCTGAGTTTTTATGTATCCCCTAAATCCGCTGTGTTTAGAGCAGTTTCAGTTTCCGTAATCAACAAACCACACTATTTTTCGTCAAACCGTGTATCCTAGTCATTTAACGAAAACAATCCACAGAAAGAAGATGCACGGTGACAAATCAACCATTTAAAGCCATCAACTGGAATAATATCGAAGACCCCAAGGACCTAGAAGTATGGAACCGACTTGTCAACAACTTCTGGGTACCAGAACGTGTACCTGTATCAAACGACATCTCGGTGTGGAATCGTATGACACAAGCGGAGCAACTTGCGACTATGAGAGTGTTCACAGGATTGACTATGCTTGACACTCTCCAAGGTCAATTTGGAGCTGTGTCACTTATGCCTGATGCAGTCACCCCACATGAGGAGGCTGTGTACAGTAACATTAATTTCATGGAAGCTTTTGCAGCTGGTACGCAGCTACTGACTCCTTCAGGATGGGAAGACATTAAAAACATTAAAAATGGAGATATGGTATTGCAGTACAATCCTGACACAAATACCACATCGTTTGCCGAGGCGAGGGTTATCGCTCCTCATTTCTCCACCGAAGTGTATGAAATCGCCGCTAATAATGGAAATGCTAAGCAGGTAGTTTCTGGCGGACACCGAGTTTATGTAGAGGAAAAAGTAACAAAAACTACCGATTGCAAAGACTGGAAATATGAAGTCTACGAAGCAAGGGATCTTGCTGCAGGGAAAGTATGGTTAAAAACCGCTTTCCGTAAATTTAGATCAGTTGCTCCGTTCGAACGGACAGGCAAAGGAATGACAGCAGTTGATAAACTTTTGCTAGCTATAAATGCTGATGGAACTTTTAGAGGAGAAAGATACACAGGAGAAAAAACTGGAACTATTCCGGTAAACATGTCTCTCAGTAAAAAAAGAAAAATTGAACATTTGCTTGCATTATGCAAAGAAGCTGGTTGGAATGTGCACACTATCGGCAAGAAAAAAGAAACTAGTGTGAACTTCGTTATCGATGTTCCTTTAGAATACGTCCAAGAGGAGAGGAAAAAGGAACTGTTTGGGTGGTGGAGCCTGGACGAAATTACACATGAGTGGGCTATTGATTTTGTTAAGGAAATTGGTATCTTGGATGGGCACACTTTGAAGGGCGGGCACGGAGTCATGTCATATACCTCATCTGAAAAGGACAATGATTTCATTGTTGCTGTGGCGTCCTTAGCGGGGTACAGACCTAGAACTACGTTGAGAGAAGATTTAAGAAAGGAAACTTACAAAAACAGTTATGTAACATACATTCCTTTTACAAAAGACTCTGTATCCGCTCAGACTGTTAATGTAAAAAGGGTAAATCCTCAGATGGTTTATTGTGTGCAGGTTCCAACTTCTTTTCTGCTGACTAGGAATGGTGCGTCTACAGTCATTTCAGGTAACTGTATACATGCAAAGAGCTACTCGAATATTTTTATGACATTAGCTTCTACTGAGCAGATCAATGAATCCTTTAAATGGTCTGAAGAGAATGCAAATTTACAGGGAAAGGTTAGTCTTATTCTGGGCAGATATCAGGGCGAAGACCCCCTAAAGAAGAAAATTGCATCTGTGATGTTAGAATCATTCTTATTCTATTCGGGGTTTTACTTGCCCTTTAAATTTGCCACACACGGAAAACTCACTAATACTGCTGATATTATCCGTCTAATTGTGCGCGATGAATCTTTACACGGATATTTCATTGGCTATAAGTACCAACAAAATATACGAAACTTGAACGACAACCTTAAGGAGGAATATAAGGATTTCGCTTATGACCTCATGTATGAATTGTACACCAACGAGCTTGAGTATACCGAAGATATTTATGATGAGTTGGGGTGGACTGAGGATGTGAAGAAGTTTTTGCGTTACAATGCGAATAAGGCGTTGAATAACTTGGGTTATGAGGCGTTGTTCCCGGCGGATGAAACGAATGTTTCACCTGAGATCTTGACTTCGATTTCACCGAATGCGGATGAGAATCATGATTTCTTCTCTGGGTCTGGGTCGAGTTATGTGATTGGTCGTGGTGAGGACACGGTTGATGAGGATTGGGATTTCTAGTTGCTTTTGCTAGATAAGTTAAGCTCCTCCTGAAACAAACAACAGGAGGGGCGGTCTTTTGTGCTGTTAGGTGAGGTTTATGCGTTCACAACCTCGTAATAAATGCTCTTAATCTGGGCAGTGCCAGCACCTTCAGGAGAAAAATACTCGCCAACATTGATATCGCAACGAGGTATAGCGATACGAACAATAATAGTGACATCGTCAACGTGTTCATACCAAGTGGGCATGCCAGTATCCTTTTCTAGCCTATTAGTTGCCTTATCGAGTTTTGAATCAGAAAGGTCAAACACATCGGGATCAAAACTGTAGTTGAGATAAAGGAAGTTGTGGTTTTCGGTTCCGGTGACAAATGCTGCCGGTCGGTCAAGTTCTAGGTAGTCGGTGTCATCGATTGCGTCGATGAGTTCTGCAATTGTGTTGTTGGAAAAGTTTTCAATGTTTTTAGTCATGGTATTGATTGTATTAGATTGTTGTGGATTGTGCAACGCATCTGGTTTTGGTAGTGTGTTGAAATGTTAAGGAACTACGCACAGTTGAGGTGACGAGCAGTGGATTTAGATAATGTCGTGGCTAAGTATAGGAACTTATTCTTGGAGCATTTTACTTGTAACGATTCAGACTTTATAGGGCTTTATAAGGATCTTGGGTTCGAAGTTGATTTAGGTGACGGCAATGTCATCGTTGGCAAGAAACATGAAAATGGTGCTGATGTCATGGTCATTGTCGTGGTGCATCACGTATATCAGACTTTAGCGAGGCTGCATGTATTTGTGGATAAGGATGGGGTGAGACGGCAGTCTTTTTCTGTGAATCTTGCTTCGCACCTAGAGTTAACCGATTCTTGTGATTGGCGTATTGGAAAAATTGTGGATGGAGCTAGGTTAGAGACGTTGTTACAGGACAAGTAGAAGAATTATTTTCTTCTTGCAATATTGGTCTATATCACAGATGCACTTTGTTTTGTGTATGATAGTTCGTATACGGGAAGTTGCTTCTCTCCAGCAACAATGGCCCGACCACCACACGAATTGAAAGGTTATAACTATGGCAAAGAACGAAAATACCAAGAACATTAATGACACTGTAAATGATGTCGTTGATGATGCGAAGAAAGCAACTGGCGAAGTTTCCGAAGACGTAAAAGTTGATAAGAAAAAGGTAGAAGACACTGCATCTGATGTTGCTGACAAAGCATCAGACAAAGCAAATGAAGTTGCTGACAATGCTCAAGAAGCTGCCCAGGATGTAGCTGACAAGGCTGATGAAAAGGCTGATGATGTTAAAGAAGCTGTTGCTGATGCCGCAGACGAGGTGGAAGAAGTTGCCGAAAAAGGAAAAAACAAGGCGGACAAGGTAGTTGAGGATGTCGAGGAAAAAGCATCTGAGACAAAAGATGCTGCAAATGATGTAATTGATGATGCAAAGGCATATGTCGAGGAAGTTATCGATGACCTTAAAGATGCTGTTATTGATGTGAAAAACAATATTACAGACTCAGATTTGGCAGATAAAGTTGAAAATGTCGTAGACCGTGTCTCTGTTGAAGTTCGTGCCGCAGTTTCAGACGTTAAGGAAGCAACAGAAGATAAATCTGATGATGTTCGCGATAAGGCTGAGAATGTCAAGGACGAAGCTGAGGATAAGGCCTCTAAGGTGCGTGCAAAGGTTAAGCAAGAAAAGAACGATGCGAAGGAAGACGCATCTGATTCAGGTGTTGTAACTCCTGTAAAATCTGCAAAAGCTATTGCTGTAGGTGTTATTGCTCTTGTTGTTGTGAAGCATTTTACGAATAAGAAAAAGAAGAAGCGTGCAAAGAAACTAGCAAAAGTGAAAAACACTGTAACCCGCAATCCTGTAAAGTATGTGAAAGGTCATATGAAACGTTAGGATTATTAGGTTATGGACGCACGTAGTGTTCTCGGTATTGTTTTGCTTTGCGTCCAAGCTATTATCATTATCCCCTTGGCTGCTGAGTTGCATAAGACTCGTTCGGCTGAGGGGATTTCTATTATCAGTGAGATAGCTTGGATTGTTGCTGGCATGGGTTGGTCGTTGTATGGGGTGATGTCTGGTAGTGATACGTTGGTTGTTTCTGGGTTTTTGGCGACATTGGGAAGTGCTGTTGTGTATGGTTTTGTGCGTTCTGATTTGCACAGTAGTGTTCGTTATCGTTCTGTGGTGTTTGGGTTGGTGTTTGTTACTGTGATGGTGTTGTCTGCTGTGTTGTTTGGTGTTGTGGGGTTGGGTGTGTTTTTGTCAGTGTTTGGTGTTGTGCAGTTTTTGCCACAGGTGCGTACTTCTGTTCGCAGTATTCGTGTCCGGGATGGTGTGGGTGTTCCTCTTGTGGGGACAGGTCTTAGGGCTGTGTACACATTAACATGGGCTGTGTATGCCGCCGCTTGGGGTTTGTGGGGTATTGCTTTTTCTGATGTTGATTGGCCGTTGGCTGTGTGGGGAGCGTGTGGGTTTGTTGCGTTTGGGTTGCAGTTTGTTGCTGGGGTTGTTGCTAGGAAGTGTTGAGTGGGGAGGGGGCACTATGCAAAGTTGACTCTATTTTTCAATCATGATATTTTAAGTATTGACTTAGAAAGGAAAATACCATGTGCCCATGCCCTGATTGCCAGCCAAACAGAATCTAATAAACAATTTTAATGAATCACCCTAAAAATTCCACCAAACAACGAAAATAAAGTATCATTATACTAATACGAAACAAAAACCACGACAAGAAAGAAAATGATGACAAACCCATTCATTTCCCAAACAACCAACCCAGACCCATACCTAGAACAAACCCAACAAAAAGCAAAAACAAGCAAAATCGCAGCACGCGACCTAGAAATGTGGGACATGTACATTGATGGACAAACACTCCAAGAAATCGGAGACAAATATGGTTTGTCAAGAGAAAGAATCCGACAACGTCTCGAAAAATTCGAAGATTACGGCTCCTACCAAGCACGAGCATGGCGTAAAGAAAAGAAAAACAAAGAACTCAACAACCAAGTTGAAGACTTTATCAAAGAACACGGAGAAAAAATCCGTCAGCATGTAAAAGACGGAGCAACACGACAAGAAATTGGCGATACATTTACACAACACTATCCAAAATACTCCGCAAGCCTCTGGCCTATGATTGCAAAGAAAATGCAACTCGTTTTCGATGTCAATAGATCAAACTTTGCACACTCGGATGCAAGTGTTATCGCAGCCGTATGGTTTACAGTAGCAAACGTGCATGACGCGGCAAGTGATCATATAGATATTGAAGATGAGCTAGGAAATGACCTTGACGATATTAAGGAGCATATTCTAGTAACGGTGGAAGATGATGAATCGGCAGATGAAATTCTAGCTACTGTCGCGGCGGGCAAAAAACATATTGAAACTGTTGACAAGTCAGAATCGTCCATCACTAAATTGCAATATGACCGTGTTCGAGAAGAATTCATTGAGGCATGGGGACATGAGAATGTAGTAAATAGTCGTCTTTGGCCTACAACGTCTCAGACTATTATGAAACGTCTTGGTAATGGTTTCTGGACGCAAGCACTTGAAGCGTGTGGTGTTGAGTCTGGTTCTGCTTTGCGTGAATATAACCGTACGTATGATGAGGCGGATATGTGGAAGGCGGTGGATGATTTCTATAAGTATTGTGTGGCTAATGATGTGAATTTTGTTGCTGGTAATTACGATGATTGGGCTAATATGGCTCGGCAGGAAAATCCTGGTGTGAATTATCCTTCGTTTGCGACGTTGCGTAATAGGCTCGGGAAGTGGTCCGCTGTGAAGCGTCATATTGTGGATAAGTATGTTGCTTAGGTGGTTTGGTTGAGCCTCATCCTTTCCGGGTGGGGTTTTCTTCTCCCCCAATAACTTGACAAATAAAACATATTGAAGTAATGTTTAAGTAGTTGATGAAAGGAAACCTATGGCACCGAGAACAGCACAACGCGATCAAGAAATGTTCGATCTCTACAAGCAAGGAAAAACCTTACAAGAAATTGCAGACAAATACTCCGTTTCTCGACAACGAGTTCAGCAGTGCCTTAAGCACCTAGAAGGATACGGAACCGAAACTCTCAACAAAACCAGAACCCAAGCAAAACTACAACAAAAGAAGAACACCGCCACACGCACACTTGAAACTTACGGAAAAGAACTTCAAGAATTATCTAAAACACATACAAAGGACCAGTGCAAAGAGATATTCCGAAGTAAGTTCCCGAATCACAACATTAATGTGTTTGAGCATGTAGTAGAAGAAATGAACCTCATCTTTAATACCAATACGTGTAACACTAGGGCCACTACTGAGATTGATTCACTCACCAGTCTCTGGCTCATTATCGGATACATGCACAAGGGCACAGATGAAAACATTGACATAGAATCTACTCTGGGAACTGATGCTAAAGAAATCAAAAAGAGAATCAAACTAGCCATCAATGAAAAGAAAGTCGCTAACGAATCACTACATCTCGTCGCACACGGAAAGAAGTATGTAGAAACCCACGACAATTTCTACATCACTCACAGCAAGTATGACATCGTTCGTAAAGAATTTTTCGACTCATTACAACAAGATACACGTGTCAGCCATATTTCCTGGCCAGTGTCATCTCAGACGGTGTGCAAGCGCCTCGGAAATAGAGTCTGGAATGATGCCTTGTTCGCTGCGGGAATCAACCCCCGAACAAAGAAAAAGTTTAATGATAAACGAAACAATGATATCAAAAACAAGGTGCTCCAGTCAGTAAATGAATTTTATGTTGAAACCTTGAAAAATGATACTTCTTTCACGGCCGAGAACTATGATAAATGGTCACGGCAAAAGCGAGATGTAGTAGAAAATCGAAATGAGCACCCGTGTCTTTCGACTGTATATAATGTGTACGGTCGATGGAACAACGTGAAACGTGAGGTACTTCAAGCAAATAAGTAAGCTATCTCGGCACTGAAGACCTCGCAACTTTCTAAATAGAATCCGTAATAGTCTCGGGAAATGGATTGTGGTGAGTCGCCATATTGTGGATGAAGCATCTATCTTAAGGCATACACACGTTAAAACATCCTCCGTTAATTTTCCAGAGGGTGTTTTTGTTTGGTGGTTAGAGATTGCTTAGCATGTCTTCTAATTCAGTATCAGGGGCAATTTGTCCCCTGCCATATAGATTGAAAACTTCCGCTATAACTTCTTCTGTGTCGCATTCGATATCATCTCTAACTTCCAACCATGCACGAACATCGTTTTCGAGTGAGGTTTCAACAACATCATCGTACCAAACAACGAGATTTTCTGTTTGTTTCGTCATCCAAAAACCTTCTTCTTTTACGGCTTTAGGGTCAATATCAAGTTCAATTTGGTCTAGAGGTGTAATAAATGTTGCAGGTTGTGTACCGGTTGCGTCTTCGAGGCTTTCGACGTAGAGGTTGGCGATTTCTTGTGGTGTTGTCATTGTTGATTTGCTTTCGTTATTGTTGAGTGACTGCTACGAGTAGGGATACGGCGTTGGGTTCTATTCCGAATCGTGTTTTTGTTTCATCGTATGTTTCTGCTACTGAATCATCAGTGCCGATAAGTATTGTTGCGTTGGGGTAGGAACTTTCGTGCATGAGGTGCCTGAAGTAGTTTTCGGTGTCTGTTGTATCTTCGTCGAAATCTATTTCTTCGTTGACGTATTCTCGGTGTCTTTCAACGTATTCTTGGATGATTTCTTTGTACTGTGGGTTTTGAATGTCGAGAACAATGTCATAGACTGAATCAAGTTCGGGGTCTTGGGTGATGATGTCTTCGAATGCGATGTCGGCTAGGTTGGACATGACGAGTATTTCTTCTTCGGTGAGGTATTCGTGAAGTTTATTTTCGGTTGTTTGTGTGTATGGGTCGTATACCATTTTGTTTCCTTTCCTTGTTCTTATTCTAGTTTAGTTATGTGATTGTGGTTTTGCACGGGGAATTAAGTTTTTGTTTAGGAGCTGATGTGTTTAACGTTTTTCTGGGAGTATATGCCAATCATTTTGATTGCTTCGGTGCTAATTGGGTAGAGTCTGATGATGGAGTTGCCGCCTTCCACGTTGATAAGGCAGTAGTTTGTGGCATAGATTTTTTCGATGAGTTTCCCTGTTGTTTCTGGTGAGTTTTCAGGTATGTCTTGGTATCCGAATATGAGGTCTTGTCCTCGTGTTCCTGCTCTGTTTTGCAAGCTTGTGTCTTCTGTTTCGAAGGCTACTACGAGTAGTGTTTTGTCTGGGTTTGACTGGGTGTATTTATCTATGTCGAGTTTGTTGAGGATAAAGGGTTTCATGGGTATTTTCTTTCGTTTTCAATGTTTTGTTTTCTTGTCATTTTAGGCGTTGCGGGGTTTGTGTGTCTAGTGTTTGTCTGTGTTTTGGTGTTTTCTGTTTTGGGGTATTGATTTTTGGTGGTCGTATTTGTGTTCGCTTTAGATAGGCGAATAGAAGTTTGAATATTTGTGGGTTTATAGGAGAGCAGGTAGGGATGCTTGAGGGGATAGAAATTGTGCGGTAGGAAATCTATTCGGAGGAGCCGGTGGAGGGTTTTTAACCATAAAAATAACCTCTTTTTATGGTATAATGAATGTTTTTGGGAAACATCACTAGTGTCTTTATCGGGCATTATAGATTGAAACTGCCATATTCCATCACCACCGGGCTATTTAAGCACAGATACTGTCAAATTTTCTTAAAGGGAACCATAAAGGAACATCTATTCACATGGCATAGAGGTCACTAAATATAAACTAGGGCAAGTAGCTGAGGACAGTCAGTATTCTCTACCTAAGTTCAACTAGAGAAAAGAGACGGGAGGGATGCACTAAAAAGAATAAAATGTGTGAAACTAAGGCATCTGTCATAACATGTTCATATTTCTAACCCACATTAGAAACAGAACTACAAAAAGTTTCACACCCATATTGAGGTCTATGCACAAAAGGGAAAAACAAAACCTCCCCTGGGTTACTTAAGCACGGAGAGGAGTTTCAAATTCATCTAGCGATACCTGTCACCACTTGTCTAAAGTATCAACATACTCAATATATTCAGATTCAAATTTTTCATCCGGCACCCCAGTGTAGCTCATTGCTGAACGCATAATATCTCGCAAGAGATCATCGTCGACAACATAGCTTTCATTCACAGGATACCCAGTAAAAGTACTCAGTTCCTCACGGACCTCGCTATCCTTAACACCCATTGGGCGGTTAAAGAAATCCGATACCGCTTCGGAGACAATTGTTTCCAATTCTTCTTTTTGAATCACATACATTTTCATGGAACCAATCTTAGCACATGGAAATAAAAAACACTATTCCCTTGCCGATTTTGAAATGTCATCAGCCTTGATTGGATCGAAATCTAGTGTGACGTATAATGGAGCACGTTAACTCCAACAACACTATACTCAAGGAACAGTCATGATGGAATCATACTTGCGAATCACTTTTCTAGATTTTGAACTAGGCCCCGCTGAAACGTTTTATATAAAAACTGATAAAGCAGGTTTCATTGCCAATAGCTTTGTCCATATTCGCGATGAGCATGGCGTCATCGATGATAGCTATATCATTAGGCATGACCTACTGGATGAAAAAATGTTGCGGTATTTAGAGTTTGAGCCTAGTGTTGTGGGTGTGTATCGAAATTACACAGGTGATAGCGAAGTGTTTGCAGATGATTTGATAGATGCAATTTATGACATGAAAGAAAACGTCGATTTCTCTCGTGAGCACTTGTGGAATGTGTTAAATGATTTCCACGACAGTTGCAAATCTATTCTTTAACTTTGAAGTCGCAAGCCCCCCCCACCTCAACGCGAGCGAAGCGAGCGTAGGTGGAGAGTAGTTCAGACATCTGTACCTGAAGTATGCGCCTGTGCTAGAAGCATTGAGCAAGTCTCTTCGCGGGCTTGATAATTTTTTCTCCCAGAAACAGTTCAATGCGATTAATGATTCATTGGATTTTGTGGAAAAGAGTTTGTTTGTGACGAAGAATAATTTGTTGAACTGAGACATACTGCTTCCTTAACCAACCGCACTATTTGACATGTCTAGAAAAAGTGATATTGTTTAATTTGTTACAGACCATCACCCAGTAAGGAACACACATGACCATCGACATGAGCAACATCGAAAACGCCATGGAACTCTACACCGAAGCAGAATTCAACCTCTACGAGATTGAAAACGCCAAGAACCAAGAAATGGCACCCATTGAGGAAAAGTACGAAATGTCCATCGAAGAGGCAACCGAAGCCCTCAACGAACAACGAATCAACCAACACAAGGCAGTAGCCGACACGGTTCGAAACAACCCTGACTGGTACACTGCTGAAGAACTCTACAGCCTTGTTACTGAGTTTGATTGGGTAGAGGGCAATGACACATTTTTCTTTGAAGAAAACGAATGCTACGTCACCAACGCTGTAGCCCAGACAGACCTTTTCAGCAATGAACTCATCATGTCTGACACGTCTCATTACCATGTAGGTTTCGATGAGCACACCGCACGTTTGATTGTACCCCAGGTACGCGTTGATGCCTCAACTGAGGATGCTGAATTACAGGAACTTGCAAACCTTTTGGAGCCTTATCTGGACGCTATGCGTGAGTATGCTACGGATAGAACAAACTATAACCACACTACGGGTCAAGCGTCTATTTTCGAACGTACTCTTTCACAAAACGGTTGTTATGAAATTGTCACTGAGAAAAACGGTGAGTACCATATCGGTATTACTCGCTATGGTTCCTACAGCGATGTCACCCGTGATCCTATGTCGCTGTTTGAGGTACTAAAGATTGTCCGCGACAAGTACTGGTACAGTGATGAAAAGAACATTCATCCTGACGATGAGTACGCGTGGTGATAGATAGAAAGGGTGCCCTCCTAATTTAGGAAGGTGCTTTCTTTTTGCTTCGAGAAGAAGTACCATGAAATAAAAGTAGAAAAGGAAAAGATAACATGCCACGCTTCAACAAAATCGAACAATACACAACTAAAGTCAACTCCTTCAACCAATCCGGCACTGTGGAATATGAAACGACCTTTAGTCTAAGCAGGCAAGAATGGAAAGCACTTGCTAATGCTATTGAAAAAGCTATTGATGCTGAGGCAACCGAAGGCGACTATTCTGAATCACAAGCTCTTATCCTTGATGACCAAGAAGTCACAGTGTGCAAAGACACCACCTATTTTGGGGAGGGTAGCCCATCTATTTCAATCTATGATGGTGACATCATGGGAACTTATAGTGTGAACTTAACGCTCGGTGCGGCACATGATTTGCTAGCTGCGATTCAAACGGAAATTCTTTAGGCTGAGTATGAAATAAGTGACTGACGCATCAAGTAGGTTTCGTTTGCCGCCGCAATGAGCTAAGATAGTGTTAACATATTAGCCACAAAACGGAGCTTACATAATGTCACTTGCCTCAAACTGCGACTACGTTACCGACGAAAAAACACTTGGACCATCCCCATTCGATATTGATACTTATGAGGAAGCAAAAGAAGAAGTAGAACAATACCTTAATGACAGGTTAAAGGCTGTATTAGAAAACAGTACCGGCACCCCAGTAGTCATGCTGTCAGGAGGAATTGACTCAATCCTCATCGCCGGCGCTATGAGCAAAGTTTGTCCAGAAGCACTCGCTTTCACTTTCAAACAGAACACGAAAGAAGCTGATGAGGAAACTGATCGTGCACAACGTGTCAGTGAACATTTCGGACTTCGTCACGAAGTGTATACCCCAAGCAGTGAAGAAATGCTTGATTTTCTCAAGGATACTGCACAGCGTCTTGAAACAGCAGAACCATGGGAAATCCTTGCAGGGCTTGTGTGGAGAGTTACAGATAAAAGAACCACAGACCTTGGGTTTACTGGGAAGCTTATCTCAGGTGCTGGTGCTGATGGTTTGTTCCTTGGGGGAAAAGAAATTGATACAAACTCTGAAAAAGTTGTTTACGAGTGGGACGAATCGATGAAAACAACCTTGGAATTGCAGTTCACACAGAAAAGGTTCATCCCTGATTTTTATGAACGTGTTTAGATAATCCTAGTCGGTATGTGCTTACATGGCAGACGCATGAAGCTGTTGATCTGGCTCAACGTATTCATCCTCGTGTTGTGCGGGGCAATGATTTGAGTGTGGACAAAGGCTTGTTCAGAAAAATTGCGGTGGATTGGGGTGTTGATGAGAGTCTTGTGCACGCGTCGAAATCTCCTTTGCAAGTGTCATCGGGTGGGTTAGATTCTGTGGTTCGGCTGGCTCGGGAGTCGTTGGCTCATGATTTTGAGGGTCGTACATATTCTTCTCCGATTGATGAGCCTTTGGAGTTTGTTGTTGCTCGTTTGTGGTTGGAAAGTGTGTTGCGGAAGTCTTAAACGGTTTGAAAAATATCCCTGTTGTGTAGCGGGTTGATGTTGTGTTGACGGTTGATGCTGCTTGTGAGTGGGTTGATGGTTTAGTTATTCGTTGATTTGTTGTGCGGTCATAGACAACGCGGTTTGACAATCAAAATAGAAACATGCTAGCGTAAATGGTGTTAGAGACCGACACGGAGGAACCATCAAATGACCACTCTAAATCTCAAAAACGTAGAAGCTGCGATGGAAAACTACACCAACGCCGAATTCGAGCTCTACGAAATCGAAGAAGCCAAGAAACAAGAAATGGCACCCATCGAGAAGAAATACGAAAAACCCCTCGAAAAAGCAACCCGTACCCTTGAACAGCAACGCATCAACCAGCACAAAGCAGTAGCCGACACGATTCGAAACAACCCTGACTGGCACACCAGCATGGAACTATTCAACATTGCTATGGAATTTGAATGGAAAGAAGGAAACGATCCGTTCTTCTTCGATGACAATGAACGCTACGTCACCAAAGCCATTCTAGAGACCAACCCCTTTAACACCGACCTCATCATGCCCCAGGGATCACACTACTGCTTCGGCTACGGTGATTACCGAGCACACATCCTTGTCCCCCAGGTCAAGATTGATGCCTCAACCAGAGATGAGGAATTGCAAGACTTCGCAAATGCACTAGAATCTTACATGGATTCAATGCGGGAATATGTCGGCCCAAAGACGCGTGGTGCACACACCGCGGCACAAGCACCCATTTTCAGTTACCCGTCTTCATCACATGGATGCTACGTTATCGTGTCGGAAGAAAAAGGTGCATACCGAATCGCCATTACTCGGTATGGCTCGTACAGCGATATTACTCCAAAGGACATGTCACTGTTCGATGTTCTGAAGATTGTCCGCGACAAGTACGGGTACAGCGACAAAAAGAACATCCACCCAGACAGTGATGACGATGATTGGTGAGGCGTAGCCAGCACTTTTCCCCTCAGATGTACTTCCTCTTTTCCAGAAAAGAAGTATGCTAAAGTGAACTACCTCGACGCTAAGGACGTCGAAGCTTCCTTCAACGTTTAACGTTTTCGGATTCAGGTTTCATAGACTTATGCGTTTCATTTCACAAGGAAACTCAATCGTCTTACAAAATCTTTACCCGCTTAGCATTCCTACGTTCCGTAGGTAGGGAAAGATTTCCAACACATACAACAATACACGGCACCTTATGCGGTGTCAAATTCATCTCCGACGCTAAAGACGTCGGAGCTTTCTGAGATAGAATTCGTAAATTCCTATAACTAAGAAAGTGAAGTAGATTACACCACAACTTTCAACCTCACCCGAAAAGAGTGGGAAGCACTTGCTAATGCAGTTGAAAAAGCAATCGATGCACAAGTGACATTAGGAAGCTACTTCAATCCTGAAGTTGTAATTCTCAATGAGTAGGAAGTCACAGTGTCTAAAGACATTGATTTTTTTGATACCTACAGTTCAGTTATCTCCATTTGGGACGGAGACGAGATGGGGATATATAGTGTGAATCTCACTGTAGGTGCCACATGTGATTTGTTGGACGCTATTGAGGCAGAAATTTTGTGACCACTTAATCCTTAGAAGCGTGCACCTCTCTTCAGTTACAATCTTGGAATCACAATTCACGTAGAAAAGATCCATTCCTGATTTTTCATGCATGCCCATTGGATATTCTGTCGCGATACGGTTTTGCTTGGCAGATGGTCTTGTGGTGGGGTTAGCAAGGGAAGCGTTGGCTCATGATTTCGAGGGGCGTACGTATTTGTCTCCGTTGGATGAACCACTGGATTTTGTTGTTGCTCGTTTGTTTTGGGCAAGTTTGTTAAGTGATAGATTATTAGCAACTAAGCGACTGGAACATATGTGGGAGCATCGTCGCCGGGTGCTTCGTATTCATCGAATGAGTGTGTTGCTGTTGAGAAGTCGCTGCCTAGGAAAGCGTCTGCGGTAACTATTTCCTCATTAAAGTCAATAGTCATGCGGATAGTGACGGTTCCTGCCTCTCGGTAACGGACGAAAACACCAGGTTGTGTTTCCTTAGCATCGGTTTTGAACTTTTCTACGTCGGATTCGTGGACATAGTCGAGGAGTGTTTTTGCGTAGAGGTTGGCGTATGGTTGTGTTTGATTTCTCATTGGAGGTGTCTCCTTGGTGTTGGGTTATTTCCACGGTATCATTTTGACTGTCCATAATGCAACCGCTATTTTACTAATCCTATCTCAAAAAGTTCAGGTATCTTCAGCGTCGAGGTAGTTCACCTCACAACAATGAAGAAACCGTAGTAAGCGGTGAACTACTCTCTACCTACGCTCGCTAACGCTCGCGGTGAGGTGGGAGTTTCTTGGGTGAAACTATTTTTCCCACCTGTAGGTGTTGAGTTTCTTGCTTCTACATGGTGTTCTTGCTTTCCCATATTTCCGTCTCCGAAAATATTTTCAAGTAGAGGAACTCCACTCCACAAGCGAGTTTTACGTGCAACCACATCCCGCAGTCGACGATATGTAACCTTATCGGTTACATCCCATTTTATATTTTCTTCTACCATAGCCAGCAACACCATATTCGTTGCCGCGTGAATATCACGATCACTATAAAAATAGTCACAGTGCTGACACGAATATGTTTTCTTACCTAACTCATGTTTTGTGTACTGATTACATTTCGGACAAAACTGTGTCGTAGCAACAGACCGTTTCAGAACAATCACACGAGGATGCGACATGAGTTTTTCTTTCACGCGACCTAAAATACCTGTTTGCATTTTACTGCCAAATAATTTCTTCCAACCAGAAAGATTCTCATCCTGCATAACCACAAACTCATATGTTGACATTAACTCGGCAACGAATTTGTTAGCAAGATCATCTTTCTGAAAATCAAGGTATTCATGGATTCTACGAATTTTGTTTATCGTTTTCGTGTAATTGTGAGAACCCTTTTTCTGATTCGACAATTTACGTTGTAAACGTCTCAATCTTCTCGGGATATCGATACCAGCATTGAACTTCATGCCATGAGAAGAAGTGATAGAAGTAGTGACACCGTAATCGAGACCGACAATAGAATCTTCTACATATGAAGGAGTATCGTTTGTTGGGTGTTCGTACACAGTAAGATTTACAACGTATCCGTGTTGTGTTTCGTTTACAGTAGCAGTAGCAATTTCAGCATCTTGTGAAATCTGCTTCATACCATGTGCACGAAACCACCCAACTTTAGCGATATAGATTCGTCGGTTTGTGGTATCTATTTTGAAATCAATTCCTTGCTGAGAAAGCGGAATGCTTGGTGTTTCTTTAATGAAGTCAAGTTTTCCGACTTTCCCACCATTTTTCTTCCGTGTTGAAAGTGATTTCAGATTTGTTTTCGTTCGAGCCACAAGAGATTGCTTAATACGAGATGACACATGTGTAATATCACGGGTTTCGTATTCGTCTGAGTCTTTCCCGAGACGAACATCAACTGTTTTCTTTTTATCGTCATATTCTTCGAGAGGATGTGTTTCTAGAAATGCGACGATATCGTTGTATATCCATTTCGTAGCATAGAAAACGTCACGTAGTTTCTCAACACGGGTTGTGTTGCTGTTTTTCGCGATTTTCAAATGATACGTTTTCGGTATCATCTGCTTTCTACGGTTTCTTGTAGCTTTTCCTTTTTCAGCAATTATACGGTTCTTTTCACAGGAATACGTTTTCGTTGCTTGGGTCACAACTGTCATACGTATATCCTTTCTCGTGAAAATTACGTGTAATTACCTAGTGTGTGATTTTATCACATGAAAAACACAGCACAAAAATTTAGCCTGTTTTACATGAAAGTCTTATATCCCACCACCTACGCTCGCTTCGCTCGCGTTGAGATGGGGGACTTACGACTTCAAAGATAAAGCCAATACAGACTGTACGATTCTGAAAAGTAACATGAAACGTTAAAAATCTCATGTCATGGCATTTTGTTAACATAAGTTTCTATGGTAGATTAATTGACCAGAAGCAAACCTATTTGTCACCTCCTCTATGTTGGGGGGGTTGGCGGTACTTTACTTGGATAAGGAATTTATATGACTGAATCATCTCGACGCTCACATAATTCAACATCACAGCGCATTGTGGCAGCATCTGCCATCACACTCGCACTTGGCGGTATCAGCGTCATCGGACCCGGACCCTTGGCCCCTCAAGCCTCTGCGGCCGCTGGGTTCACTGGTGGTCTCTATGGAGCAGACGGTACGGGGGCTATCGTGAAGGGTGACCAGCAGGCTTCTGACCTACCTGCCGGTTCGTGTGTTGTTTCAGAAACCGGCACCGCAGAGCACAGCCAAGCAGGTTTCACCTGGAGGACGTTGGAGCCGGAGGCTAGTAGTCCCGACAAGACCCTGTGGGGCCTGAGCCTTTCCTTTGACAACTCGAAGGATCGCACATTCGCCGATTGGTCATTTGCCAATTCGGGTAATCTTCGCGGCTATTTGAATGCTGGCACGGTGTCCTCCATGGATGTCGGTCAGACTTTCCTTGGTGAAAATGTCACTCGCAAGGCCGATGAGAATGTTGATATTACTGTCGTAGGGCGCAGTCAATTAAATTTGAATCTCTACGCGGAGCTCACTGAGGCAAAGGTCAAACAGTTCGCAGAAGCTGGTGCTGATAGTCCTGTGCGTTATGCCTGGCAGAGCAATTATGCGAAAGACCCTACCGGCGCCACGAATCCCACCGACAGCACAGCTTTGAGAGCCACGCATGGGGACAATGCCATATTCAGCGCTGTCGTCAACCCATGGCCGAGCGAGAACATCGAATGCAACCCGATCACGGTGTCGTGGGAGTCTTTTGAGAAGCATGTGATCGTTCCCGGCGAGGAAACGAAGGTCGGCACGATCAATGTTCCCGCTGTGCAAAACGGTGGTAAGGATGACTCGATGTCCCGCATGGTTGTGGAAGCTCACGATGGCAACGGTGCATTCATTGGTAACGCCCGTGTTGCCGACAACGGCGAGATCTACTTCACCTGGCCTGAGTACCGTGGTACCGACTTGGCGACCGATAAGAACGTGAACTTCTCCGTTCTGGCGAAGCCACGTACCGTGGAGCAGCTTCAGGCTGCTGTCCAGAACAATAACCCCGGCTACGGCAAGGTCTTCAATAGTTCCAACTCACTGACGCGTTATAACACGCCGAATGTCATTGATTCCAAGGCGTTCTCCCTGGATGACACCGAGTACCACGATCCGAAGTACGATAGGTATGAGCAGGCCATCACTTCCGGCATCATGCCAGATGGCACGCTCACGGATCAGTCGCAGCAGGTGACCTTCACCCAGGTCCCTGACCTGATCACGGGCCTAGAGAAGGAAAAGGCCGCAGGTGGTTTCGAAGCTAAGGTCACCCTCGATGAGAAGTACGTCTACGAGGGTTGGGATGTGAAGATGGATGACAATTACAATGTTACCGTTACAACTCCCACTAATCCGCGTCCGGGAACTTTCGCGCGCCCTGTCGTAATAGTGGAGTACTCCAACGGTTCCACAGATCGGCTCGAACTGCTCGTCGTTGTTGACCCGAACAACACCCAGGTTACAGACCTTGTTCGTCCTGGATTGTCAAAGGGTACGATTGGTGACGAATTGACCGCACAGGTGGGAACGAAGTCCATCATGAGAGGCTACACACCAGTAGCTCCGAGCACGTTCGAGATCGACCAGTCCACCGTTCCTGATGGCTGGACCGTGACCATCGATGGGACCGGAAAGGTCACAGCAGTAGCAGACAGCACCGTCAATCCGGGTACCGTCATCACTCCGAAGGTCAAGGCAACCTACCCAGACGGCACTACCGATGAGATCGAAACCCAATTCCAGGCCATTTTCGACATCAAGATTCCGACCTACGACACGGTGACAAACAAGCCGAACGCGAAAGTTGGCTTGTCTCCCCAGGTCCCCGAGCGGGGTTTGAGCGGCAACACAAACGATGAGGCTCCGAAGCGCTACACATTCCCAGACGGTACAACACAATACAGCGTCACGGATGACAGTGGCACATGGACTGTCACGTTGAACGAAAACACCGGAGAAATCACCACAATAATCCCGAATACCGCCCCTGAAGGTTACATCCTTAACATTCCGGTACTTACCTACTACGACAACGCCGACAAACCACAACAAGTTGAAGCCACCGTCGTCGTTGTAAAAAGCGACATTGCCCCAGTGTACGACGTGCAAACCACCGGGCCGAACCAAGCTGTGAACCACCAGGTCAGTGGCGCACCAGAGAAATCAACATTTGCACTCAACATCACACCCAACGAAGACGGCAACCTAGTAACAGAAGACGGTTGGACATACACCATCGACCCGAACACAGGTGTTGTATCAGCAACCCCACCTGAAACCGCTAAACCAGGTGACAAGAAAACTGTCACTGCCACCGTGGAAGCACCAGACGGTTCACGCTCCGAGGTTCCTGTCACCACCGTGGTGAAGCTCACCAACAACTGGGAGGCAGAGCCTACCTATCCAGTAGAGACGGTGTATCCGGGCGGCACGGCAACACTGCCACTGGACATCAACAAGCCAGCGAACATCAATGTTGCTGAAGAAAACCCTTACACATTGGGCAATATCCCAGAAGGTTGGAACGCCACTATTGATGGCAATGGTCAGGTCACCGCAACATCACCCGCAGACGCGAAACCAGGTGACCAAATCAAGATTCCAGTCACCGTAACCTACGAAGACGGCTCCACCGACACCACTTACGCCGTGGTGAACATTGTGGACGCGCCCGTTCGACCGGTTCCGTTCGGAATTGAATACAAGTACGACAACACCATCCCTGCTGGCACATACACAGTAGAAACTGAAGGTAAACCTGGTGTAGAGAAACAACAGAACGATGGTAGCTGGATGATTGAAACCGCCCCAACCAACGAGGTTGTACGAATCGGCACCAAACCAGCCGAGGTCAGCAAGGACATTGTTTGGACATTCCCTATCCCATACCCGACTGAAATCCGTGAAAACCCAGATCTGAAGCCTGGCGAGATGAATGTTATTCAAGAAGGCGAGTACGGCGAAAAGACCTACACCGCTAAGTTCACCTCCACCGGCTCCGAGGCACAGGTCGCTGAGGAAGAAGTCACCAAGGAAGCCAAGCCACGTATTATTGAGTACGGTCCTGGTATTGACGATCAGACATTGAAGACTGAAACAACACGGCCGATTGAGTTTTCTACCGAGTACGTTTTGGACACTACTTTGCCGGCCGGTGAGCAGAAGGTTGACCAGCAGGGTGTGAACGGTGAGGAGAAAATCACCTCCACACAAGAGATTAAGGACGGTAAACCGGTTGGCGATCCGAAGATAACCACAGAGGTGACGAAGAAGCCGGTTAATGCGATTATTCGTGTGGGTGTGAAGCCGGAGACAACAACGGCAACTACCACAGCAACAGCATTGGCCACTGTCACTTCGGAGAAAGCTGTACCAACAACAATTACCACTGAAGTTCCGACAACAGTTACTTCTGTGACAACTGTTCAAGGTGCCCCCACTACGGTTACCGAAACGAAGCCTGTTCCAACGACAATTGTCACTACGGTACCTACCACTGTGCCAACAACGGTGAAGGAAACCACTACTGCCACTACCACAGTAACTGAGAGCCCGAAGCCTCTTTCCAAGAAAGTGAAACTGCCATTTACTACGAGGATTGTTTTTGACCCGACTCTAGAGCCAGGTCAGCAGATTGAGGATGTTAAGGGTGTTGATGGTGAGATTCAGGTAACTTTCGATGGTGTTGATGCTACGGCTGAAACTGTTAAAGAGCCGGTGCAGCGTGTTGTTCGTGTTGGTTCTAAACCTGCGGATGGTGCTGAGTGGACAGAGGAGATTCCTTTCGATGTGAAGGTTGAGGAAGATCCGAATCTTGAGGCTGGTAAGTACCAGGTCATTCAGGGTCAGCCGGGTAAAGTTGTTCACAATGCTGATGGAACTGAGACACGTACCGATCCAGTGACGCAAATCATTAAGGTGGGTACGAAGGGACCGGATGCTGTGTCACATTCGACCGAGGTTGAAACACCGTTCCCAGTTCGAGTTGTGTATGACCCGAATCTCAAAGCTGGCGAGTCTCAGGTGACTCAGGAAGGTAAACCGGGCAAGAAGAAGGTGACCATGAGCCAGGATGTGGTTAATGGTAAGCCGACCGGTGCGGTTTCTGTTTCCGAAGAAGTGCTTGAGGAACCTATTGAGCAGATTGTTGCCGTTGGCACGAAGCCGGAAGAAGCAGCTAGTGTTGCGAAGTGGGTTGCACCTTTGCCGTATGACACTATCGTTGTTCCGAATAATGATTTGAAGCCAGGTGAGATCCGAATTGCCCAGAAGGGTGAGTTTGGTGAAAAGGAATTCGTTGCTGATTTCAATGCTGTGGGTAGCTCTTCAACTGTTAATACAACAGAAAAGGTGATTAAGAACTCGAAGCCACAAATCATTGAGTATGGTCCGATGGTGCCTGACCAAACTTTGACTTCTGTTGAGCACCGTGAGGTGGCATTCTCGACGGAGTTTGTGTTCGATGACACGATGGATGCTGGGACTCAAAGGGTTGAGAACGAAGGTCAGGTTGGTTTAGAGAAGATTACTTCTGTTCAAGAGGTTAAGGATGGTAAGCCTGTTGGTGCACCGAAAATTTCCACTGAGCAGATTCTAGCACCGCAGAATCGCGTTGTTCGGATTGGTTCGAAGCCAGTGACTACTACTGTGCGTGAAGCGCCTGAGCGTGTCACTGAGACTGAGAAGGTGACAACAACGGTGACGGTTCCGAATATTGCTGAAACTACGACGGTGCTGCAGCCAACGACGGTAACTCAAGATGTGGCTACTGTGACTGAGGTGGTGCCAACGACTGTTACGACTGAGGTAAAGAACCCGGTGGTTGTAACAACGACTGTGGAAGGTGAACCCACAACAGTCACAACTACTGAGATGGTGCCGACAACAATTACTACTTCTTCTTTGGTTGAGGTGACGGTGACTAATGATGTCACTGCTACTGAGAAGGTTACTGAGACGGAAACTGTTACTACAACGGTGAACCCTGCTAGCCCTGAGGTTCATGTCAATGGCTCTACGATTGAGTACTGGCAGCAGAAGGGTGAGCCGATTGCAGTTAAGATTCGTGATGAGAATGTTGATGCTGGTTCGTTGAGGTTCCGTCTGCCGGATGGTGTGATTGAGTCTGGTCTTAAGGATAATGGTAAGGTATTGGAGTTGCCGGGTGTGGGTACGTATACTGTTGATGGTGATACTGTGATCTTTACTCCGCAGGATGATTTCTTGGGTGATGTTCCTGTGGTGGAGATTGATTACACCCGTACTGATGGTGCTAAGGTAGTTACTCCGATTACGGTGATTGGTCACTACAATGATTGTGGTTGCAAGGCTTCTCCGTCTTTGCCGGAGTCTTCGGGAGATGTGGCACCGGATCAGTCAACTTCTGAGGATGTTCCTGAGCCAAGTGAGCCTACTGTGGTTGATCCTGAACCTAGTGAGCCGATGGCTGATGCTACTGAACCTAGTGAGCCAACTGTGGTTGATACTGACCCAAGTGAACCAACTGTGATCAATCCTGAACCAAGTGATGATCCGACTGTAGTTGTTCCTGAACCAAGCGAGCCAACTGTTGCGGATGAAACACCTCGCAATGAGAACACTGTTGCCGCAACTACGCCCGCTACAAAGGTCAAAGACACACCTTCAGGTAACGCAGAGGCTACAGATACCGTTTCTGATAATTCTACTTCTCAAGCCCCTGAGAAATCTATTTCTCGTATTCTTGCTTCTACAGGTGCGAATATTATAGGACTTGTTGCAATTGCTGGTCTTTTGATTGGTATCGCTGTGTTCATCATGAGACGAAAGAAGTAACACCTTCCTTAAGTGAAAGATAAAATCCGCCCTATGTTCGTTGGGGGCGGGTTTATTGTTCTAGATGGTGAACTACCTTGACGCTAAAGATGCCGGAGCTTTTTTGAGATAGAACTCGTAAATTAGCTTATACTCTGGAGAACAAAAAATTTGTTATATCATTCCTGAAGTGTTATCATGGATACAGACACTGAGTAACCACACAAACGTGCAATTGCCGATCACTAATTACACAGACATCATATACACCACTGACAAAGGAATCAGACAATGCAAGCCATCACAGTCGATTACACCACATCGCCCCTGCGAGATGCTGTAGAACAACACAAAAATGATGTTAAACAGCTTGAACTAGAAGAGTTCTCCCGCGACAACAGCCTATACAATGAGACCTTCGGCTACCTGACATACGACTGGATGACCACCGCTATCATCGCCCTTCTTATTATAGCTGCTGTGTTTGTTGTCATCAGTCCACTCGTATACATCGTTGTGAGAATGGCTACCAAATCTAAAATCGTAGCATCTCAGTATATGTCTGGTACCGCAGCAATTAGTCTCTACATATTGAGTTTCAGTGTTATTTTATTGGGTATATTTTTTATTATATCCGAACTAGTAGGTAACGACGCAGAAGATAAAGTTCCGCACCCTGATTACGAAAAGTCAATTGCTGAAACTATTGAGCATAACCGCGATAATATCGACAACGCAGTACGACTTGCTGCCGAATCACAGAACATCGATATAGAGAGTGCCTGCGAGCATGGAAAGTACGCTCTTCCACAGTCCGCAGGAGCGTCAATAATCCCGAATCGCACCGACACGGAACGGTTAGTTCAATGTGGGGGTAATACCTTCGGTGCATTGCTCTACGCCGATACCGATGGTATGGATTTCCAATCAATTTCCACATCAACTGATGAAGACACCTTCACTGTCGTCGCAGGTACTGGTGACACGGCACGAGATAAGGCTGTCATGTATTCCTCTGTGCGGTTCCCTGGTGTGCAAACAACTATGTATGGGTCATCAAGAGAAAATCTACCACCAGTGGAAACGATCGTGCTCGACAATGATTGATACAATCTATGGTTGGTGCAATATCTTAAACTTGAATTAAACATTGCAGGAAGGCATGCTACTTGTCATGGATGTTCTCTTTGAAAACAACAACATCACAATTCCAGAAATTCCTCGCATTGGCAAAAAGGAAGCCTTCAACGAGCTCCAGGAAAGCCTACCATTATTAGTTTGGGATTCAGCAACGCTAGAAGGATATAGTTTCACATACCCAGAAGTGCAAACGATTCTAGCTGGATACTCAGTTGAAGAGCACCGTATTTCCGACATTAAAGAAGTGGTCGGCATTGGAAATGGATGGTTTAGAACACTTGACGCAATTGAAAAACAAGAAGGTATAACGAAGGCTCTCATTTGTGACATTAACAGAGAATTGTCAATGGCGGAGGAACCGTAAGAACTCCAGAAGGCACCTACTCAGCTTCTCAACAAGGATTAGATGAGTTATGGGAAAGCTTTCAGATTGATAGCAAGCCCTGTTGCGTTTTCCGTTCATGGCACTTGCACAGTTTTTCTTCGATGGCAACAAACGAGCTTCCATGATGACATTGAATGTTGATCTTGTGCGAATGGGCTATTCTCCAATCACTGTCCCAGGGACAAAGACCCACGAGTGGAATGTGGCACTAACAGAACTATTTATGCGTCTCGATGCTCAGCCTATTATTGATTTGCTTGGTGAGAGCGTGATTATTTATAGGTAGGTTTCTAATTGCATATTCTTTCCCCAAAATGCTACATTTGAACCAACACACAAGAAAGGAAAATAAAAATGGCAGGATATGAATTCATAGGTGGAGACACAACATTTCAACTCCACCGTGCAACGATTATGCTTGTTGATAACAATTTGAGAAGCTCAATGGATTACGAAGTTTCCGGCGACAGCCCATTTGGTCGTTTGTCTGTAGGAAATGGCGTAGAGAACTTTTCAGAAGACATCATTGACGCTGCACACAATGTAACAAATGAGGTTTTTAAAACTGGTACACTTTCAGATTCTGTGGAAGACTTCCAATATCTCACAGACACTGTGACAGTAATTGGTTTGTGGTTGTCGTTCTATTCCAATGGTGGATATACGGCGTTGTCTCAGGTGACTGTTGATGGTGAAATTTTGGACATTATTGATGGCAACAGGTATCTTAATGCGGACGAGAAGGACGCGATTATGGCTGTGACTCGTCGGATTGCTGATGTTGTTGTAGAACAATGAGCATCGCTGATTTGATAAGTTCCACAAGATTATATGCCCATGAAAGCTTCACCCTTAAAGGTGCGGATAATTTCCGAGATTCGTTTTTGATCCTCGTCGCTCGCGTAAAAGTACACGGGCACACCCTCTTCTAACCTTGCACCGATGACAACCACATCACCCCAGAGTAGCCCATGTGCATCGGTAACATCGAGCGGCGTTGGGTTTGTTGAAATCGCATTTTCCACAATGCTTGCTGTTGTGTTTGGAATCCAGTTTGTACAGCCTTTGTTCTCTTCTTGGTAGACGAGTGCCAAGTTTTCGTTGTGTGGCAAAATTTCTGTGAAGTATGCTGTTACATTTTCTCCTGATTCGAGGATTGTTTCTCCTGCTATGTGGCCGTATTTTCCGGTTTCGTTGTCGTAGTTGTCGAGGACAAGTTCGATTTGTTTGATGATACTAAAAGGTGTGATGAGGATTCCGTTGAGTGTTTGTGTCATGGTGTGTTTCTTTTCTTATTACGGGTTTTTGTTTCATGATATCAAAGACTGTATTTGAGTGAGTGTCTTGAGATGTTGATATGCAGTGCGGTATTATTGGCGTGAAAAGAAAGGATGCAAGTATGTATACACAGGTTGAACTTGAAAAACTTAAGGATGTTATAGATAACGAGGCTGACATTCCCAGCCACCTAGAGCACGATGTTGAGAGAATGGTTGAGTTTGTCACAGAAAAATATTCAAGCGACGAGGTTATAGATTTCTATGTAACAGAAGACCATGTCTCGTTTGCTTTTTCTTCTGATGCGGAAGTTTTCATTAAAAAGTCAGGTCAAAGATATTTCGCACGAGTTTCTGATGCCAGTGAAGCAAATTCCTTTGAAATTAATATCGACGACCCAAATGTGACGATTGAGGATTTTCTTTCTCGTGTTGATAGAGCAATAGACATTGTTGCAAATGGATAAGGTTTCTGCGTATCATTATTTCCAATAACTAACGAAAAGGACATAACATGGAAGCTTACATCGAACCAGCAAAGCTTAAGGACTACGTGACCAACGAGGTCTATATTGAAGGGCACACGAAATCTGACATGGATGCTTTAATCGATTACGAATTCTATCTCAGAAAGCTCCGACGTCTTTAGCGTCGGAGATGAATGAGATACATGTGTAACCTTACTCATTTCCTTGATTTTTAACATATTCTAACATCTTGTCTTCTGAAACATTTCCAACAGTTTCACAAAAATATCTGTTTGTCCACAATTTCCCTTTCTTGTTACCCCAATAAAAACGAGACAACACTTCCTCATGTTCTTGCCACAGCAGATGTATTGTTAACTGTTTCACACGAGAAACAATCTGAAACGCAGACACGTTCGGTTTCGCTTGAATTATAAAATGCACATGGTCTTTATCAACACCAGCAGATAAAAGTTTCACCTTGCCGCATTTTCAATAGACCTACCAAATACACGTTTCACATCATCTTCAATACCTCCAAAACACTTCCTACGATACTTTGCAGACACAACAAAATAATAACGAATCCTACTTTTCAAATGAGACAGTGACACATATTTCGACGCAAAGACCAGCCTCTTTTCTTTGATCGATGCGTAACACATGCTATACTTTCATGTTATCAGCATATGTAAAGAAAAGAGGTGAATAACATGTCAGCGGAAAATACGACACTGTCACAACGCGAAACAAAAAACGCAAAAATCAAACACACAATACAACAAACACGTGCACGACGTAAAACACAGACAGCAAAAGTATTCCAACTCAAAATAGACGAATCCCACCTCAACAAGAAACAACACGAATCTTTACATATGCTGTTTATCGAAGCGAAGTGGCTGAAAAATCACATTCTTTCACTAGATAACATTAACGATTATAAAGAGTCAAAAACTGTCGACGTGAAACTTCCCGATAACACGTTTGAAACACGCAAATTCAAATTCATCGGATCACAAATAAAACAGTCAGTGTTCAATCAAGTGAAAAGTGATATTAAAGCACTTGCAGCTTCAAAATCACGTGGCCGGAAAGTAGGAAAACTGAAATTCGTCTCGCAAGTCACATCAGTTGACTTGAAACAGTTTGGTAACACTTACAAATTCTCCCAAGATGGGAAACGTGCACGTATCCAAAACATACCAGGATATGTTCGGATTTCAGGCTACGAACAACTCGAAGGCTACGAGTTAGCAAACGCGAAACTCATCCAAAAACCCTCCGGGTTTTATCTTTTCGTCACCGCTTTCAAAGACACATCACTTATTAAAGATGAGTATGTTTCTGACAACGTAATAGGTATCGATTTCGGTGTCAACGATAATATCGTGTTGTCTAACGGGGATACGTTTAACGCATATGTTGGAGAAACTGATCGCTTGAGACGGTTGCAGAAAAAGCTTAACCGTCAACAAAAAGGGTCTAACAGCTATGTGGAAACCTGTCACCTTATCAGGCGTGAATACGAGAAGATGGATAATCTCAAAGATGAGTACGCTAACCAGATTGTTTCATATGTAATGTCGCTAGCTGAGACTGTGTATTTTCAAGATGAGATGATTGTCTCGTGGAAGAAACAGTTCGGTAAACGTATTCATCACAGTATTTTAGGGCGTGTGAAGGAGAAGTTGAAGCGTCATAACAGGGCGTTTATGGTTTCTCGCTCGTCTGCTACGACAAAAACATGTATTTGCGGGAAACGAAACGATATCGGGTTATCGCGTGTTTATAGATGTGATTGTGGTTATGTTGCTGATAGAGATATTCATGCAGCGAACATGATGATCGTGTTCGGTGAAGAACAACATAACAAGTCACATGTCAATACCTGTGGAACGCAGGGATTTCAAGCTGGTGGAGTTGATGTAAGACGAAACCATCTCATTGAGATGGGTTTGCTGTTAACTGTGAAGCCGGAAGCCTCGACGTCTTCAGCGTCGAGGTAGTTCACATCATTAAAGACGCTACGGATGATGAATATATTCAGATTCACAAGCCAGAGGACAACCGTATTACCTTCATCCACTATGGTGATGTTTTCACCAAGGTGGAGATGACTCCACGGGGTTTTTCTGCACGAGTCTCTAGGAACAGTGGCATCCTTTCTATTGATTTGGAAACGAGTGACAGTGTGGAGGATTTCTTGGACAAGGTCATTGCAGTTCGGGAGATTGTTGCGAGTTAGTTAGGGAAGCGTTGTTTCGTATGTGTGAAACATCTACCGCCACTAACTTGACCATTCTCATATAACGTGGTATTTTAGTTAAGAAATTCGGAAAAGAAAACACCTATGAACACTTACATCAAGCAAGAAAAACTCAAAGAATATGTCCACAACGAAATACACATACTGGAAGAAAAACAATATGATGTAGATGCAATCGTTGACTACATCATGCTTGAACCATCTAGCGATGGGCTTGTCGAAATTTACCAAGATGGCGATGACTACATCTCTTTCGTTGTATCCTCTAACATCGAAATCACGATTCAAAAATCCTATCATGGGTATTCCGCACGACTCTGGAGCAACATTCGCGGATTTGAATCAGTAGAATTCGAATCAGATGACAACACCGTAGAAGAGTTCCTCACCAAGGTTGATGACTTGAAGCAACTCGCCCTTAACTGGGTAAAATAACAGCACCATAATACATGTCAAAAAGCACACTCGCCCTGTCTTGCGTATCCTCAGCAAACCCAAATACCGCATCAACCGCATTATCAAGACACGCATGTGCCTGAATAAGTTCAGGAGACATATCCTTATATTGGGCATCCAAACTAAGACTTGGACGAAGCTTACGGGCATCAAGCACCTTTCTCCCAGCTTCAATAATCGCCTCCCGCTCCGAACTAATTAAAGTAGGCAGCGGGAATGTATTCCACACTAAATCTTTCGCGAATCTGTTGTCTGATTTCATGCGGCCGCCGATGATGGATTGCCATGTTTTGAACATTGATGATGAGACGATGGCGAATGCGAATCCGTCTGGGTCTATTGCGGTGTATGTGCCGTCGCCTGCTACTACGTCTGGGGTGAGGTAGTCTGCGGTGAAGTAGGGGCGGTTTTGGGAGAATGTTCTGGGGATGCAGAGGTAGTTTGTGGTGGGTTGTGTGCGTGCGTCTGCGAATTTATATGGTGTGGTGGCTTTGTTTCGGGTGGCTTTCTTTTTGCTTTTGAGTCTGTTTTGTTTGCAGGTTTTTGTGACTTCTTGAAGCACTGGGGAAAGGTTAATGTCGCTTATGCTGTTGTCCTCAATCCAATAACACCACCTATCAATCCCGTTGATGAGTTCTTTCGCACTGACGAAACGTCGGACGTGTTTCATTGCTACAGGGTCATGGAGGGGTTTCGGGGTACCTTTCTTCGGGTCGAGGGTGTTTCCTGATGCCGCCATTGAACCGAGGACAAGTTGGGGTAGTTCTGGGCTAAGTGGTGTTTTCCTTGGTTGTACGATGACATATTCGCCGTCTGTGAGGTAGGGGTTGATGCCTTTTGTGAGTGGTGTTTGATTATGTTGTTGTGTTTTATTGTCAAATACCCACAGGCGTTGTGTTTCACCATCACGACTAAACCCAACAATACAACAATGTACTTTCGCCTCATCATCCCACGCAAACGATTGGTACGCGAAAAACGGACGCCACCCGTGCTTGTCAAGTGTGCCGAAAACAAGTGGCACATTTGTGCCTTGGGCGATTGAGTTGGTTGTAACATAGGCGAAGTTTCCGTTCCTGTCATTTAGGAATGTGACAGATTTCGCTATCCACGCGGTCACAAGATCAGCCATGGACACTGTTGTTGTGCCAAGCTCGTTCCATGCTTGTTTTATGAGGGTTTGTTGTTCCTTTGTTTGGAGGTTCTTGCCTAAAAATGGCGGGTTCCCAAACACGAAGGTGCGTGGTGCATCAGGTACACCATTATCATCTCCCCAGTCGATTGTGAGGGCATTCGCGTGACGAATCTGGGGCTGTGTAGTGTCCAGAAGATGAGTGGGTGTAGTGGTTACAGTTTGAAGCTGTGCATTCGCCTGTTGCTGGGCTTCGAGCAGAACATTTTTACTTTGAAGGTAGGGTTGCTCGTTTTTCTCAATACCATGGAATTGGTCAAGAGTTACCTTTGATATAAGTGGGTAGCCACGCTTTTCAGCTTCTTGCAAAAGGGAAGCTTCAATACGTCGAACCTCACAATACGCAGCCACAAGAAAATTCCCAGTACCCGAAGCAGGGTCAAGAAACATAGCGGAGGAAAGCTCGTTTTGAAATTTTTCAAACTCGGGAAAAGTAGTGCGTGGGTCAGAAATAAGGGATGTTGCTTTCGCTGTGAACTCATCCAAAAACAACGGACCCAACACCTTCAAAACATTAGAACTAGAAGTGTAATGCTCACCATCAGCACGACGAGAAAACAAAGTTCGGGGAGGTGTGGACGAGGTATGTTGTGGGTTGGGATTCATTGTTGAAATTTTATCAGAATGGGGACTGAAACAGGTAAGAGAGCCTAAGGGGAAATTGATGATTTGAAACTTGTCCAATTGTGTTTTATAGATTGTTTGTGGTGTTGAAATGGTGTTTCATCCTGTAGTGGAGAAGAGGCGAATAACGTCTTAGATTTCGAGGGTATGTTAGCGTTTTCAAAAATCATAGATTCCTCATGAGATGACTTTATAATTGAGAATCTAGATGCTTATGGATGAGTTGATAGAGATAGCCTTCTAAATACCGTAATCTTGAACATAAAATTATTCGCACATGTGTTTGTGATGTACATATTTCTAGATGACATTCTGTAGGAAAATTACCTATTATCTTTCACCCAGTAGCAAAATCAAACACACCTTTGAACGGTATATATATAGCAAGAAAACACACATGCCTCATGTCTGAGAGCCGCTTATCTAAAGAGATTACCAAACCACTATAAATGGGCGAAGAAAAGGAAAATATATCGCGTATTAAAGGCCCATTAATGGCATTCCGAAAGGGTATATCTAACTAAGTATCAAATAGATTTAAGAGAGGAACAGTAGGAGTGCTCTAGTTTTTCTATTGATTCATTGCTCTCACCGACTTTTAGTTGGGCTTGCAGGTCAGTAAAGTTGCTGCAATAATGAAACTTTTATCACCTGTCTAAGCAAAAACTATTCCAATTCTAAACACAGGGACGGACACTGAATATAGCTACCATTGGTGAGCTGTCACCGTTGGAAAAATAAATGATGTCAGAAAAATTTTCCCATCGATTTCAACATCAACTTGGAAGTGATTGGCTTCTGGTCACCCGGTCAGTACAAAGGTTTCAGGAAGTGGGAACTAAATAAAGATGAAGAGATTGTTGATGATTGCTACAGTACCAACAAGGGTAGTTCGTAAGTGTTTTACGTAACATACTTTTGTTGATGTGGTGTCATACTGCGGGTGCTATGCATATCTATTTCGTCATTCAATCGACATCTTGAATCAACTGTCGAACCGAACAATACAGACCGTGTACAAAGGAATATAAACCGACTTTGGAGTTTCAAAAACAAGCAAAAGAAAAACCTCCTACAAAAAGTTGAGAGGTTTAATTTAGCCGGGTATCCGGTTATACTCTATCGCGTTCCCAAGGCATTAACCCGTCTGAGGAAGGTTTCCTTTCCGAGATTACACTGTTTACTGCTTGACTCATGTCCGTAATAAACGTGCTAGCGGAATCAAGTGTCTCCTCAACAATTGCGAGACGGCTGATTTCGAGGTAGTCCATTTCGAATCTGAGTAGCAGTTCCACTGATCCCCTCGGATAAAGAAATCTATGATCGGAGCCTTGTCTAACTGGCGTCTGGGCAAACCCGTTACGGTCGATCAAGTAGAAGCTGTTGGGATTTATAGGCACTGTGCGGTTTCCACCATTGCGTATATGCACCCGCAACTTAGACGGTCCGTCAACCCAGCTACCAAGTTCCAAAGATTTCACCGTGATTTGAAGACCATTTCGAAGAGTATGTTGAATTTCAGTTGGAGATTTCTGTGTGGGCATTCCTTTAATTGATTCCATTGCTACCTCTCTTTACTTTAAGAATTCGTATGCGAACAAACCGTCAACAATCTTATCATGGTAGTAGTCCTTGACAAGTTTCCTCATAGTTTTCAGGTTGCCGTTTAGCTCTGGGTAGTCGTACACGTTGACTTCTTTCGTGCCGCGGCGTTCCTTGTGTTTGGTATTGAGTTCTTGGCCGATTTGGAACAGTCCGTAATTGAAGTCTGGGTTGTAGTTCGCGGTGTTCTTCGCTTGGGCGAGAATGGTTTGGTAGAGGCCGAACATGGCTTGCTCTTGGTCGGTCATCTGCTCGAAAAAGCCAGCATCTTCCAAAGTCTTGTACGCGAGTGTCTTAGTTCCGAGGGAATGCATCAACTTATCCCCATAGCCTGAGTGGTCAATGTTGTTATCGAGGCACAGTTCGTTGAAATACAAACGCCCATCCGACCCATTGAGTGAGCGGATCTTCGTGTAGTACTCCATCGTTGTATAGAACAGCACCTTGTGAAGCCACTCCATAGTCTCAAGCTTCTTGGTTTCCACGTCGGCAAGGAATCGTTCTGCCCCATCTCCCGAACGGTAGATCACCCCATCGAGCCACCATTTATCGTTATAGTCTGACCACCATCCAGCCGCGAACATTGGAAGCTTCTCAAGGAAATTGTCGGCACGAAGATGGAAACCATTTCCGTTGTACTGGGTGACCCTTGTGAGCAAGGTGGTGCTTCTCGGACTTTCAAAAGTGGAACTCTGAGCTACCAAATATCCGACAATATTTTCATTGAATCGGGCTGACACCCTTACTTTTTCTTGATCCAGTTCCAGGCCTGACTTTGCAGCCCAGATTGCTTTCTGCCCTGCTTCAAGTGGCGGTCTAACCAAGTCATTAGAAGATGTTCGCTTGTCGTAATACTTCTTACTGAAAAAAGAACTGACTCGCTCACTCGTTACCGTTTCTCTGATAATCCCCTCAATTTCAACTGCTTCGAGTCTTACAGTCTTTGAGTCAGACGGAGTGTTAGTCCAGTGAATACACGACACAACTGTGTTTTGCTTTGTGTGAAAGTGACGACGGTTCATAGCGAAGCCACGCTCGAACGTGAGGTTCATCCAGTCGCCGTTCTTCCAATACTTTAGTGGAGAAAAGACAATCAATGAATCGTGAGGCTGGCGAAGGTAGTAGTTCATCGCCGTCCAAATAAAAACATTCGCCATTTCATTCGAGCGGGCACCCTTAAGTGCTTTCTTTGCCTCAACCGTCCCCCGATCTTGTTTCCACGCCGATGACGATTTACCCCGTTTAGCTTTCTGATGGTTAATCGACGTTGGCTCGCCAAACGGTGGATTCTCGAACACAATCATCGTCACCGAGTCATCCTTCACATATTGCTGGATGACTTCGTTTTCGATGAACTCTTCACTCAAAGCGTTCGACCCGCGAACCAGTCCATTCATGTATGTTGTCTCATCCTCAGTAGGTGGAATAATCCACCGCACCTTGTCACCTAAACGCTCCATTAGCACGCGGTACTCGTAGTACTCATACGTATTCACAATGACATGATTCAAAATGTCTTTGTCGATAATGTCATCGGGAACGTTGTCGTTTAGTTCCAGTTCAAGGTTTCCGGTACCAGCACAGCGATCAAGGATGATGTAGTCACGATTACCGGACTTTTGGTGTTTACGGATTGCATCGAAAACTAGCTCATGCGACAAGCGGGCATACGGGGGGGGGTGAAGAATGCTCCGAGTTCTTTCTTTTGAAAATTGTCATTCAGCGTGTCCATGAGGTAGCCGAAAACTTCATTCGTCTCACCCTCATATGGGATGATTTGCCCTTTGAGGAAATCGGGCAAACGGATCTCGCCCATACCTCGTGATCCGTCACCGAGGAATGAAGACTTTGTGGCGTTCTTGTTGAGGCGGTAGTATCGTTCTGCGAGACCCATAATGTTGGTGACGTCTACGTGTACGGGGAACCAAGCAGATTCATAATCCTCCGCAGTTTCTTTTAGTGCAATTCTGAAAAGTTCAACTAGCTCGTATGTTCCAACCTGTGTTGAATAGTCGATGATTTGAGCGTCGGAGCGGAGAATGAACCCTTGGTTCTCAACACTTGCCGAGCCGAAATACGGTACCTCAATTTCTGTCCTGTAATCTTCGCTTTCGAATGCATACGCCTTCTGACTGTTGAGGTCGATGAGGGTAAATCGCTTCGGTACTGGATAGCCCTTGATGCGAAGTCTCGATAAGTACTTCACTGCTTGGAACGCAACTCTGTTCAAGTCGCTGATGTGAAGCTTCATTTCGACAAGAACGTTGCCGATTTGTCCGTCTAAGTTGTCGTGTTGGATGTCCTCAATGGTGAGGCTGCGGTCGATGAGTGGCAGGAACTGGTTGTAGAAATCCTCTTGGCCATCTAGTTCATTGGTGTAAGTTTTTGGCATGTTTCCTCGTACCTTCGGTTTGGTGATTTAGTAGATTTATTTTATCGCAACATTGATTATCGATAGTTAGAAAAGCACGTATATTGGCTATTTTCATGGAGCTTGTTTCTTGGACAATAAGCCACCATCTAATAATGTACCAATAAAGCATTAACGATTCGGCTATATAGACCTGTTGATGTGACATAGGACACACTCTGTCAAAGAGCTGACAAAATATGTTCTATGATTTGTAGGTGGTTAATAACCCGTTACAGAAAGGAACAACTATGGATAAATCTACCGAACACCTTGTTATAGAGCGTATAGATGTTGAGTATGTGTTCTTAAGAAATAATGAGGCTGATGTTCTTGAGACATTAATTTTTCCTCACCAGGATTCAGTTAGAAACGAATTCTCTGTCACCAGACATTATAAGGCTAGAAAGCCAGAAAAGATAGGTCACGGGAGCTTTAAGAACGACAAGTTATGGCTAGTTGGAGATACCCCAAACGAAATGAGAAGAGATGAGTTGACTGATGTTTTGCACAAAATTTCAGAGGAATCACAAAAAGCGTTTACAAATCAGAGAAACTCTTTGCTTCATGCGTCGCACGTTGGATTTGATAAAATTCGCTTTGTGACAGTTTGGCTCAGAGATTCCCACCATTTCATGAGCTTAGAGACTGAAAACGCTGTAAGAGAACTATTTTTCGAAGGGTATCCTCAAATGAGCACTATTTATGGTTGTAGCTCAGTCGGATTTTATGATCCGAAGGTTCTTTCAGACTTTGTTCCCTCAATTGATGCTAATGAAATACTTAAGAGAGGTAGCATCATTTAAGACCTAAATATAAGAAAGTTAAATGGGCTATTGGATTCCTTGTTCGCATGTGATTTTCTTATTCTTTCCATGGTTCCCTGTTTGAACCAATAACTCCTGCGTAGAATGTTATTGGGCCATCTTTGAAAACTGCTCATACATAGATTTTCGTGCAAAACACAAGGCAAAGACAGGCCTGTCCTTGATTGCTTTCTCTAAATATCCGATGGCACACTCACCAACCTACCGTCCCAACGTTACGGTTCAATGGTTTTGTCGAAGAGAGGTTTGGAATTACCCGGTTTATTTTTTCGATAACTATGTGAATAGTGCTGGTTATCGGTGTACTCCGGGAAACACTATGCAGTTGACTTTTCAAG